>Ga0315338_1000474_pt1 | contig 90391 bp, 80 predicted proteins | sample ASW8metaG_FD_204518 | JGI IMG/M metagenome (GOLD analysis project Ga0315338, IMG submission 204518) | Ammonia-oxidizing marine archaeal communities from Monterey Bay, California, United States - ASW #8 | ecosystem: Environmental > Aquatic > Marine > Coastal | place: USA: California | collected...
GAGCTAGCCGGCGCGCCGCCGCGGCCTGCCGCCCGTGCGCTCCTCAGCGCCGAGCGCCTGCCGCAACTGCTCCTCGAAGTCCGTTCCCTCAGCGGCTTCTGAGGTCGTTGTGGGTTGCCCTACAACGGGCTGCTCTTCGGCGGGCTGCTTGGCGCTGTCGTCCGGTGGTGTGGGCTCTCGCTCTTCCTTCGCCGGTTCCTGCTGGGGCGGTTCCGCTACCGGGGCGGATGGCTCCTCCGAGGGCGCTGGCGCTGGTGCAACCTGCGCCTCCTGTGCCTCGATCGTCCGGCGCTCGCGACGCTCCCTGATGCGCATGCCGTAGTTGACCGACAGCGTGTAAATGACCGCGGCCGTCGGAACCCCCAGCAGCGCGCCGGGTATGCCGGCGAGGCGTGCGCCCAGCACGACTGCGATGATCACGAGCATCGCAGGCATCCGGACCGCGTGGCCAAGGATGCGAGGGGTCAGCAGATTCAGCATCACCTGCTGGACGAACAGCAGTGTCGACAGCACGATGAGGAAGGTGATGAAGTCTCCAGCAATCGCTGCGACGATCAGCGGCAAGGCCAGTGCCAGCCAGTCGCCGATGAACGGGACGGCCAGCAGGACGCTCGATATGATCGCCACGGGCAGAGCCGCCGGCAGACCGGTCAGCATCATCACCGACGCGGTTCCCACGCCGTAGATCAGCGAAACCACAAGCATCCCGCGGACGTACCCGTGGAATGTCGAGTCAATCGTCTGCAGCACCAGGCGGGTCTCCCGCTCTGCGTTCGGCGGCAGAACCTTCAGCGCCTCATCGAGACGGCGGCCGCCGTCCAGCACGATATAGAACGAGATGACGATTACCAGCGAGGTGGCGAAGATGACCGAGACCAGGTTCTGCACGATGGAGACGGCGTTGTTGGTCAGGACCGTGGTGACGGTCGCGGCCAGCTCGTCGACCGACTCGAGCTGCAGCTCGTTAAGCAGGTCGAGTTCGATACCCAGGCCGGCCAGGATGTTTTGGGTATTCGTGATCAACCCTGGCAGCTGCTCGACATAGGTCGGGACCTTCTCGGCCAGCTCCAGCACCTGCTTGGACGTGGCCGGGATCACCAGGAAGGCGAAGACCAAGACGAGGTTGATCAAGCCGAGGTACACGATGAGGATCGCGATGACCCTGGGCATGTGGGGCACGCGCATGAGGCTGTTCACAACGTGAATAAGGAGCGAGCCGACGAGCCAGGATAGGAAAAGGATGAGGACCAGGTCGCCGAGGAATCCCCACACGCGGCCGAGCGCATCGGCCAGAAAAACGATCGCGCTGAACACGATTACCACAAGGGCCGTTCGGAACCAAAGGCTGCGTTCTATCAAAGGCTCACCGTCTCCGTACGCCCCAGTTTACCCCCGCGAAGCGATCCCAGCGTTTCATCAGCCGTGCGAATACGCTGCATTTCGACGATCCAGCGTTTGTGACGACGGTTTAGCTCGCGTTTGGGCTTGTGAGCTGTGCGGCGAGCACGCGGGGATCCGTTGTGGGCAGATCGCAGGCATAGTTCCTGCACACGTAGGCCGTGGGCGCGGCGTCCACCTGCATCCGCCCGGCAAGGATAGGCGATGCGAAGGGGGTTGATTCAGCCGGATCGAGGCCGATTAGCGCTCGGTTCGGTGCGTACGCGCCATGCACCACGCGCAGTAGCTCGCTGGTCGCCGCCTCGGCGGGGGAGCCGATGATCGCTATCTCCATGGGCTCGGCGAAGAAGAGCTCGGCCGCCTTTAGCCAGTTCCCGAATCCCATGGGCACCCGCCCCATCAGCGCCGCCGCACTGAGGAGCATGCCGGCCCTTTTGGCGTAGGACGTATCCCCGGCGATCGCCGCGAGCCGTAGGAGCGCCTCGGCGGCCATCGAGCTGCCGCTTGGCGTGGCGTTGTCGAACAGGTCGCGCGGGCGGACGATGAGCTCCTCGTGGTCGTGTCCCACGTCGAAGAGGCTCTGCGCCTCCTCGTCCCAGAACAGACCCAGCATCTCCTCTGTGAGCTCGGCGGCGGCGTGGAGCCAGCGGTGTGAGAAGGTGGTTTGATGAAGCGACAGCAGGCCGTTGATGAGGCTCGCGTAGTCCTCGAGGTAGCCGTTGAGTTGCGCAGTTCCCTCACGCCACGTCCGCAGCAGGCGTTCCGCGGGGCGTAGCTCCCGCAGCAGGAAGTCGGCGTTGCGGACAGCGGCTTCGGCATAGCGCTCGATGCCTAATACGGCCGCGGCCTCGGCCAATGCGCGAAGCGCCAGCCCGTTCCATGCGGTCAGCACCTTGTCGTCGGTGGCCGGCGCCACGCGGGCGGTCCGTGCGGCCAAGAGCTTGGCTCGTAAGCCGTAGAGCGCATCGTCCGCTGCGTCGGCGGCCGTACCATCCGGCAGGTGGAGTATGTTGGCGCCCTCGAAGTTACCCGCCTCGGTCACACCGTACCGGCGGATGACGCGCGCCGCTCCCTCGGCGCCGAGCACAGTGCGCAACTCTTCGGGCGTCCAGACGTAGTACTTCCCCTCGACCCCCTCGGAATCGGCGTCCTGGGAGGAGAAGAAGCCGCCATCGGCGTGGCGCAGGTCGCGCATTAGATAGTCCAGCGTCTCTACCACCACCGACCCGTAGGCCGCTCGACCCGTGACCTGGTATGCCTGCGTGTAGGCCAGTGCCAGCAAGGCGTTGTCGTACAACATCTTCTCGAAGTGAGGGGTGAGCCATCGGTCGTCGGTGGAGTAGCGCGCGAAGCCGCCGCCGAGATGATCATATATGCCGCCCGCCGCCATCTTCGCTAGTGAGCGCTCCACCATGTGGAGCGCGTGTGGCTCGCCGGTGCGCGCGTGGTAGCGGAGCAGGAACTCAATAGGCATGGACTGCGGGAACTTGGGCGCGGCGCCGAAGCCGCCGTTCTCCGCGTCGAATGTGGCTGCCATCGCATGGTATGCCTCGTCGAGAATCTTGCGGGGCAGGGAGTCAGTGGGTGCCGTCTCCGCGGCGGACCGCTGTATCTGGTCTGTCAGCATTTGGGCATTGCCGAGCACGGCCTCCCGCCGCTCGCGGTACGCGCTGCTGACCGCGCGCAATACGCTCTGCCACGAGGGCATGCCACGGCCATCGTCGTTGGGGAAATAGGTGCCGCCGTAGAAGGGGCGTCCGTCCGGCAGAAGGAACACGTTGAGCGGCCAGCCGCCGCGACCGTGCAGGGCCGTTACCGCTTGCATGTAGATGCCGTCGACGTCGGGGCGCTCCTCGCGGTCGACCTTGATGCAGACGAAGTCCGCGTTCATCTGTGCTGCGATGGACTCGTCCTCGAAGGACTCCCGCTCCATGACGTGGCACCAGTGGCAGGCGGCGTAACCGATGCTGACCAGCAACGGTTTGTCGTCGGCGCGAGCCTTGTCGAACGCCTCGGCGCCCCACGCATACCAGTCCACAGGGTTGTGGGCGTGCTGCAGCAGGTAGGGCGAGGTTTCGTTGATGAGGCGGTTTGGCATGACGAGTTAGATCATGGCGAGCAGAGCCATGATCCCTGCGGCGGCCAGCGGAACGCTCAGATTGTCGTCGAAGGGGATAGGCAGCAGCTCCGCTATCGCGGCCGTGACCGCTCCAGGCACCAGCCACCATGCCAGAGGGATGTCGGGGTGCAGCGATGCGCCGGCTCCGGCGGCGATCGCTGCCACGACGAAGGCCGAGCTGCCGGCGATGGACTTGCCGAAGATCCGGGCTCGATGGTCGCGGCCGCCCACCAGCGCGGCCACAGGATCCCCGAAGGCGAGGAACAGCAGGCCGAGGACTGCCGTGTCCTTGTCGAACGCAAAAACGGAGATCGTCGCGGAAATCCACAGATAGGTGGCACCAGTCACCTGCACGCGCTCCTGCGGCTTGAAGAAGGGCAACCATCTCAGCAGCAGATCGTTCATCGGCGGCATCATGGCCCGGCCGGCCTCCAGGGTGACCGCGACGATACTGAAAACGATGAGCAGCCACTGCACCAGCGCCATCGGCAGGAACAGTACGCCCACCGGGATCGACGAGCCTGCGATGACGTGGAATACCCGCCTCGGCCAAATCGTGGGCGCGACGGGTGGGTCGAAGATGAATTCGCGCAGTGGTTCCGGGATCTTCGCTTCGCGCCGCATCTCGATGCTCAACCCACCTGGCTGCTCTTCCTACCGCTTCGCCGAGCCGGCCAGCCGCCGCAGCTTCGCGGCGAGCGCGGCGACCGTGTCCACCGTGTAGGCGATCTCTTCCGCTGTGTTCTCGGGGCCGACCGTGAGCCGGAGGCTCGATCGTGCCAGATTGTCGCTCTGACCGAGCGCCAGCAGTACGTGCGATGGCTCAAGCGACGCAGCGGTGCAGGCGCTCCCGCTGGAAGCAGCGATACCGGCCAAATCGAGGCCCATCAGCAGCGGCTCCGCCTCGACGCCAGGTAGGGAGAGATTCGCGTTGTTGGCCAGGCGCTCGGTCGGATGGCCGTTCAGCCGCGCATCCTCTACTCGCTCGGTGATTCCTGCGATGATGCTGTCGCGCATCGTTTGGCAGCGCTCCACGCTTGCCGCGCGCGCCGCTTCGGCGGCCTCGAGCGCCGCAGCCATGCCGACGATGCCTGGCGTGTTCTCGGTCCCAGCCCGGCGGTCGCGCTCCTGGGCCCCGCCGACCTGCGTTGGCCGGAACGGCGTGCCTCGCCGCACGTATAGGAGACCGGCCCCCTTGGGCCCGCCGAACTTGTGCGCCGAGAGGGTCAGCATATCCACGCCGAGGGCGTCCACGTCGACAGGGAGCAACCCAGGAGCCTGAACGGCGTCGGTGTGCAGGACGATGCGTCGCTTCGACCCGGACGCGGCTCTGACCTGCTCGGCGATGGCTGCGACCGGCTGGATCGTGCCGATCTCGTTGTTGGCCAGCATCACGCTGACGACGGTGGTGTCGGGGCGCAGCGCGGCGGCTACGCTTTCGGGGCTCACGATCCCGTCCTTGCCTGGACGGACGTAGGCGACCTCAAACCCCAGCTCCGTGAGCAGCTCCGTCGCACTCAGCACGGCGTGATGCTCGATCTGCGTGGTGACGATGTGGCGTCCGCGCTCCCGCAGAGCCAGCGCCGCGCCCATGAGCGCCGCGTTGTCGGATTCCGTGCCGCCGCTGGTGAATATGATCTCGCTGGCCCTCGATCCAAGGACGCGGGCGCATCGCTCGCGAGCCTCGTCGATGGCGCGGCGCGCATCCTGCGCGAGCCCGTAGATGCTGGAGGCGTTGCCGAAGCGCTCCGCGAAATAGGGCTCCATCGCGGCGAACGCCGCCGGTACCATCGGCGTGGTGGCCGCGTGATCCAGGTAGACGAGGTGGTCGGGGTTTGATCTCATGACGTGCGCTGCGTGGCGGCCTGCTTCCTCCGTGCGCCCAGCAGCCGCCATTGTAGCATCCGGTGCTCTTTACCTTTGGGAGCGTGCCACGCGGCGGTATACTGCCCTGACATCTCCCTGTGGAGCGTGCTCCGTGTCGACCGTCATCAACGGCCCGAAAGTGAACAAGGTGGCCCACGTGGTGCTCGCCGTGTCGGATGTAGCCCGGTCGAAGACGTTCTACCGCGACGCGCTGGGCATGGAAATCGTCAGCGATCGCCCGAACGAAGGCCCTTCCGCGTTCATGTCGTTCGGAACCCAGCATCACGACATCGCCCTGTTCCAGGCGCCTCCGAGCGCACAGCGTGGAGAGCTTGGCCTCGTGCACGTCGCCTGTCAGGTCGAGGGTGGCCCCGAGCAGCTGAAGGCACTTCGTCAGCAGGTGATCGACATGGGTGCCGAGGTCAAGGCGCAGCAGTTCCACGGCATCACGGAATCCGTGTACTTCAGCGATCCCGACGGCAACACCATCGAGATCTTCTGCGAGACGATGGGCCCGGAGCAGGGGATCGAGTACATGCGTGCCCAGCAGGGCTACGGCGTCACCGAGCCGCTGACGCTCTGATCGCTGCGCCTATGCCTCGGCGCTAGTGCCACGCCAGGGAGATTGCCCTGCCCGGAGCCGCTTCAGTGCGGATCGAGCAAGGAATGCCTTGCGGTGCGTCTCGCGTGAGTAGTGGCGCGTGTCTATGCGATTGGCCGTCCCTGGATTGCGCGGCCTTGGGCCCATGGTAGCGATGGCGAACGCCCACCAGTTCCCGGGGTACATGGCCAGCGCCTGCCCATAGCAGTCGACAATCGGGAACCAGTTTCCCAGCCGCCCTAGGACCCCTGCAACGAAGCTCGCATGGTAGAGGAGTGACTCGGACTGCGTCACGAACACACCGCCCGGGCTCAAAGACCGAGCGGCGGACCGGTAGAAGTGGTCTGAGAACAGCCGCTCCGCTGGGCCGACCGGGTCGGTGGAATCGACAATTACGACCTCGAAGGACCTGCTGCGGTCCTCGAGCAATGCCGCGCCGTCCTCGAATACCACCTCGGTCCTCGGGTCAGCGAAACCGACGCTCAAGGCAGGAAGAAAATCCCTGCTCACGTCGACGACCCTGCGATCGATCTCGGCGACGGTGACGCGTCCCACGGTCTCGTGCTTGAGCACCTCGCGCAAACTGCCGCCATCTCCACCGCCAACGATGAGCACGTTGACCGGGTCGGGGTGCGCCATCAGAGCGGGATGGACCAGCATCTCGTGGTAAAGGAATTCGTCGTGCTCGGTCAGTTGAACGACGCCATCGAGGACCAACATCTTGCCGAGAACCGGGTGCTCGAGTACCACGATCTCTTGGAACGCGCTCCGCTCTTCGTGCAGCACGCTCACGTCTGTGTAGACGTAGTCGACGGGCGATCCGGGTGCACTTTCGCGAAATTCAGCTGCCGTCATCTTCAGATCGATCCATGATGAGTCGAGGGATGTGGATCCCGTTGAATCGCGACGCATAGACGGTTGTGTAGGCCCCTCCCGGGAACACGAGAACGCGCTCTCCTACGCTTGGGGCTGCAATGAAAACGTTCTTCGCCACGATGTCCATGCTGTCACAGGAAGGGCCAGCGATGACGCAGGTTGCCGGGCGGCCTGCCGCTTTCAGGGGCAAGAATTGATACTCTATGCCCCCGATCGCCTCCATGAGTCCGTTGAATATCCCGGCATCGACATACAGCCAGGTGAGCTGGTCTCTCTGCGCGCGCCCGGTCACGGTCGTGATCAGTGCCCCTGCGTCCGCTACCAGTGCCCGGCCCGGTTCGATCTCCATCTCGACGTCCGAAGGGAACAGCTCACGCACCTGGCCGGCTATCGACGAGAGCGTCTGAGCGGTAGAGGCGATCGCAGTGTCGTGGTGAGCAGGAAGTCCGCCGCCAACGTTGAGGATTCGCAACTGCAAGCCATGCTCGCGTGCTCTATTCCAGAGCTCCACGGCACGCCGAAGCGCGCTCGTCCAACTGGCGGGAGTCAAGCATTGTGAGCCAACGTGGAACGTCGCGCCAGCGGCGCTGAGCCCAAGGCTCGTAGCTTCAACGAGAAGGCGGCATGCCTCGTCGATTTCAACGCCGAACTTGTCGCTCAGCGGCCAAGCGCTTCCCGAGTTGTCCACTGTGAGCCGGACCATCACCTCTGCTCCTGGCGCTTCGGTGGAGATCTTTTCCGCCTCGCCACTAGAGTCGAAAACGAATCTGTTGGAACCCAAGCGATGCATCTGCCGGATGAACCCCGTATCTTTCACGGGGTTGGACGTCCTGATGCGCTCAGGGCCAACACCGAGGGCACGGACTCTTCGCAATTCGTGCGAGCTCGAAACTTCGAACCCCAAGCCTTCGTCTGCGAAGATCTGGAGCACCCCTGCGTCGGGGTTTGCTTTGACCGCATAGAAAACCTGCGATCCGTTCAAGACCGAGAGAAACTCCTTCGCTCCGTCTCTCAGCAGCGCTTCGTCCATGAGGACGTAGGGCGTTCGCGTGCTTCGTCGCTCCGCCAATCGAGCCAAACGGCGGAGGGAGGAGGGTTCCTTCTGAATGGCAGATTGGTTCACTGTCGCTCCGATAGCGAGCTGGGAATGGGGAGAGGGGGGCGCCGTGGGCCAAGGGGGAATCGCGCTCTGGTAGCGCAGCCCCGCCACATACGTTGTCCGCCCCGTCGTACCGGAGCGGACAGAGCTCAAGGATAGCATCGTGGCCTGGTGGGGACAAGTTTGCCGCGGTCGTCGGAGGCCCCGCATCGCCTGCTATACTCGCGCCCTGCTTCCTGGCAAGCACCCCCGAATCTCCGTCTGGAGGACACTTTGAAGGCTGAGATCATCGCCGTTGGCACCGAGCTCCTCATGGGCGAGACCCAGGACACGAACTCCTCGTGGATCGGTAGCAGATTGCCGGAGGTCGGTCTCGAGCTGCACTGGGTCACCATCGTCGGCGACAACATCGACGAGCTCACCGACATACTCGCCCGTGCCTGGGAGCGCTCCGACGTGGTGCTGACCATGGGAGGGCTCGGCCCCACTATGGACGACCTGACCCGAGACGGCATCGCCGGCATGCTGAAGGAGACCATCACCACCGACCCCGGCTTGAAGGCGTGGCTCGAAGATAGCTTCGCCCGGCGCAACATGAACCCCATGCCGCAGCAGAACCTGCGCCAGGCTGGCATTATCCCATCGGCATCCTCGATCCACAATTCGCTGGGCACTGCGCCGAGCTGGTGGATCGAGCGCGACGGCAAGATACTCGCGACCATGCCAGGGCCACCCCGCGAGTTGACGAACATGTGGTCGACCGAGATCGCGCCGCGCCTGAAGGAGCGGATCCCCGGCAATGTAATCATGTCCCGCATGTTCAAGACGATCGGCCTCAGTGAGGCGGCGGTCGACGAGATGGTGGGCGAGCTGTACCAAATGCCTGGCATGGACTTCGGTGTGTATGCCAAGCCCGACGGCATCTACGTGCGTGCGATCGCCAAGGCTCAGACCGAAGCCGAGGTACTCAGCACGCTGCAAGCAGCCGAGACGAAGATTCGAGCCGCGCTGGACGAATACATCTGGGGCACAGACGAGGATCTGCCCGCCGTCGTGGTGGGCCAGCTCCTTCGCGAGCGCGGCTACAAGCTAGCCGTACTCGAGTCGTGCACCGGCGGCATGCTGGGCGGGGCCATCACCGACATCGAAGGCTCGTCCGATTACTTCGTGGGTGGCGCGATCACCTACAGCTCCGACCTCAAGGTGCAAGCCGGTGTGCCCGCCGCCACTATCGACGATTTCGGCGCCGTGAGCGAAGAGACGGCCATCGCAATGGCCGAGGCTGCGCGCAGAACATACGGCACAGAGTGCGGCATCGGCGTGACCGGCGTAGCGGGCCCCGACGACCAAGGAGACATCAAAGCGGGCACCGTGTTCATCGGAGTTTCCCACCCTGGTGGAACTTCAGTGAAGGAGCATCGCTTTCCGTCACGCCGTCCGCTGGTGCGCAATCGCGCGGTCACCGCGGCCCTGCTGCAGTTGGCGAGCGCCTTGCGAAGCCACTAGGCCCCTGGACAGCAGGACACGAAGATGCTGCCGAACAACCCAACAGAGCAGATCACGCCCGCTAAGCTCGCCGACCCGACACCATAAGCCACGCCGTCTTTCAGCCGAGCATATCGAGGCGCGTGGTCGAGGCGAAGAGGGCCGGCACGCAAGAGATGTTCCGCGGGCTCGACCACGGCGTGCTCGCAAGTGATAGCCGGGACGACGTGGACCACATGGTGGTCGACACCCGTATCATCCGCAACCGGCGCAAGATTGAGGCGATGATCAGCAATGCGCAGCGCATGCTGGAGCTTGGGAAGGACCACGGCTCGTTCCAGAGCGCTATCTGCGATCGAAGGGCAACGACTTCGCGGGCCTCGCGAAAGACATGCGGGAGAACTTCAAGTTCCGCGGCCGCATGGACGCGCACTACTTCTTCTACGTGGTGGGCGAGCGGGTACCCGACCACGAGGAATGGATGCGCTCGCGGCCCTAGTTGGGCTCTCGCCTAGACCGTAATCTTGCGGTAGAGCTGCGGCAAACGGCGCGGCAGCTCGAGGATGTCGGGCAGCACCTCGTAGCCGAGGTCCCCAGCCATGGACCGCAGGTAGTCGTGCCCATTGCGGTCGACGGTGAGGCAGAACGGGTTGATGTCGGAGTTGCGTGCCTCGATCAGCGCCATGCGAGTGTCTTGCACCGCATACTCCTTCTCCACGCCCTCGCGGCTGTACCCGCGGTCCTGCGGTCTCCCGTCACTGACCACGAACATGAACTTGGTCTTGGCGTCGATCGCCGCGAGCTTGGACGTGGCGTGCCGGATCGCGGGACCCATGCGTGTGGCGTGCAATGGGGCCACTTTGTCGAGGCGGCGTTTCACTCGATCGCTCAGCATCTCCTCGACCTCCTTGATTACATAGAACTCCACGTTCTCGCGGCCGAAGCCGGAGAAACCGTAGACGCCGTAGCGGTCGCCGATGGCTTCGAGCGCCGTCATCAGCAGCACCATCGACTCCTTCTCGACATCGATGATGCGCTTGTAGGGGCGGCGGGCCGTCTCGCCGCGGCGGGCGCGCAGCCACGCCGTGTAGGCGACTGGGTCGCCGGGAACATTCCAGTCCGCGTCGCGGGCTCCCTCTTCCACCGCCTCCGCGGTGGAAGCGCTCATGTCCAGGAGAAAGACGACCGCCACGTCGCGCTCGTCCTTGTTCCGACGCCAGTAGATCCGCTCGTCCGGTGATACCAGGCTCCGGATGTCGATGAGCGCCTCGATGCCGGCGTCCAGGTCGATGTCTTCGCCCTCGGGCAGCCGCTTCACCTTCCGGTACATCTCGGGCCGAACCGACTCGAACTGCCGGCGGATCTGCTCCATGAGCCCCGAATATTGTTGGAGCGTCTCGGTGAAGAATTGCGTCTCGCCGGCCACGCCCACGCGCTCCTGCACAATGCACCAGCGGGGGCGGTAATCGTTGGCGCGGAAGTCCCACTCGTCGTAGACGTAGCTCCGCGGCTCGCTGGCCTCCAATGGGCCGCCGTCCTCGTCCTGATGAGGGATCTCGTTGTACCCGGCTCCGGCTGGGTTCTGAGGGACGTCCGCGCCGGCCTCCTTCATCATGTTCGCGGCGACCGTGGTCACTTCGGAATCGTCGCCGACGTCGACCTCCGAGGAGTCGCGCAGCATCTGCTCGATCTCCTCCTGGCTGATGCCCTGGGCACCCTCTTCCGTGCCCTCTTCACCCTCGCTGCTCTGGCCCCGCATCTTGGCCAGCATCTGGACCATCTCAGGCTTGAAGTCGCCCCGGTACTCGACGTCCTCCGGCGATTCGTATTCCTCGCCGGATTGCTCATCAGCCTGTTGGTCGAACTGCTCTTGCAGGTTCTCGATGATGTCGTCGACGTCCGGCTCGGAGAACTCCGTATCCGTGAGGTCTTCCACCTGCCAATCGTTGGGCGGGATCAGCTCATTCTCGATACGCGAGATTAGGTGATACATGCGCAGCGTTGCCTCTGCGGTGTCCTCTACCGTCGCGTTGGGGTCCTGCACCTGGCGCAGAAGCGCCGCCAGCTCGCGAGCCTGGCCCACGTACTGCGACGGCACGGGTACGCCGGTGGCCTGATGCAGACTCATGCGGACCAGCAACTCAACCATGGCCTGCTGTGCGGGCATGGCCTCGATAGGACTCCGGTGCTCCAGGGCGTCGGATTGCACCTTGAGGTAATCGGCTTTCAGGCCCCGATAGCGCTCCGTCAAGCTGCGATCGACGCGGGCGTCCTCCACCACGGAGAAGACGTCGGCGGCAAGCGGCCGGAGGGGAAACATGTCGAAGAATGAACCCACATCAGTGGAGCCCGGTGTCGCGCCCAGGCCCTCGGCTACTTTCTGGCGGAGGTCGTCGAAACGGGAGGCCTCGGCCTCGAAGTCGAAGTCGAAGCTGCGGAACTCGAGGTGGCCGACCTGGTGGGTGGCCACCACTTTGAGCCAGGAGAAGTTCTCCTGCTTCGTGTCGTGCAGGTCGGCTGCCGCAGGCAGGAACACGCTGTGACCGTCGGTCGTCGCCAGCTCGCCCGAAACCCAGCCGATGTTCTTATGGGTGATGTCCGCGGTGGGTTGCAGCTCCACCTCCATCCCTGCAAGTGCGTTGGCGTACATGGTCATCAGGCCACGCACCTTCTCCAGCTCGATACTGGAGGAAAGCGACTCCAGCAACCGCTCGGCACGCGCCGACTCCATCTTGAAATAGGCCACCCCGCCGTCGGGGTTCTCGTGCAGGTATTCCATACCTTGTGCGAACCAGGTGTCGAGCTGGACCGGGCTGATGCGCGCGAGCACGTCCGGGGCCGTGCGCAGGAACGCGCCGACCGCTTCCGCAGACACGTCGGCCAGATCTTCCGCCCGCTCTAGCACGGTGGTCTGCTCTTCCTGGGGGAGCCGCGCCAGCGAATGGGCGGTCTCGATCATGAATGTGGACACGTTGCCCATGCCCATGCGGGCTAAGCGCTCCGTGAGCGCGAAGTAGCGCCGCCGCAGCCTGCGGTCCACGCTGAGTCCGACGCGCGCGGCTGCTTCGAACGACCCGCGTACCTCGCGCCAGCTCGTATCGGCCAGGACCGTCGCAAGAGAGATCAGCTCCTCGCGCTCGCCAACGGCGGGCAGCACCCGCTGCCCCAGCACCAGCGCCTCGGCGGCTAGATCATAGGACCGGTTCGACAGCGCCTGCACCAGCGAGACGAAGAGCTGCAGCTCGTGGAAATTAACGTTCTGAACCAAGTCGTCGCTCACGTCGAAGAAGCGCGCGGCCAAGCTCGACGACTTCCACGTTCCCTTCGACAGCGAGCGCCCCAACGCGGCCCAGCCGGCGATGTGGCGCGGAGCTATGGTCGGCAGCACCGAAGGACTCGCGCGGAAGTACGACGCGGCGACGACCGGGGAGTCCTGCACCAGCTCGATGCCACTCTCCACCCACCGCTCGAACTGGGGGAATCCGATGACCTGAACCACCTTCGGCGATGCGCGGAAGTACTCGGTCGCGGCTTCCCATGCACGTGGTCCCTGAGCGGCGATCCGAGCACCCTCCTCGGCCCAGCGTATGGCAGGCGCCGGGCCGACGATTCGCTCCACGTCGGCGTGGGCTTCCTCGTAGGCCACGAGGAGCGCTGCCGGATGCTTCTGGAGCTCTGCGAGGACGTGGCTGTGATCAGGCGTGCCTTCTACCACGGTTTCTCCTTCCGTCGGCGGGTCCGCTCACTCGTTGGCGATGCTGCCCTGGAGGGCGCGCACCACGTCGAGAAGCTGTTCGAGTATCCACGCGGTCGCACCGTATACCACGTAGTCGTCATGCACATAGGCCGGGCGATACATCACCGTGCCGTCCGGCTGCAAGCGGCCCTCGTGGCGCACGGCCGTGTCGCCCAGAAGGTGACTGAGCGGTATCTCAATCACCTCGGCTACTTCTCGCTCATCCGTCACGAAGTCATAGGGATGCGGGACCGTGCCGACCGTCGGCCAGACAAGGTACCCGGTTCTTGTATGGACGGCGCTCAGGTCTCCCAGGATGTCGACGTGCTCCGAGCGGACGCCCATCTCCTCCCACGTCTCGCGCAATGCACATGCGCGCATGTCGATGTCCTCCGGCTCGAGTCTGCCACCGGGGAACGCAACCTCTCCCTTGTGCTCTCCGACATGCTGCGATCGCAGGTTGAGGATCACGTGCCAATCGTCGGCGTGGAACCGCAAGGGAACCAGAACAGCGGCGGGTTTCGCATTGTCCGGCTTGTCGGCCGTAGGCCGGCGGTGCGCAAGCGCTTCGCGCAGCCTGCTCGGTAGGGCGTCCGGGCGTGCAAGGGCGGCGGTCAGATCCTGCTCAGTTGGCAAAGCGTCTCCGGGGACTACGGGAAGATGGAGGTGACCACTTCCAGCAGGCTCTTCTGCGTGTCGCGGTCATCTGTTAGGCCCCAGACCACCGAGATCTCACATGCACGGCGGGGCGCGATACCTTGGACTATCAGCTTGCCGGCATAAATCAGCAGCCGGGTGCTCGCACCCTCCTGGACACCGTGGCCGATGAGATTACGAATCTTCTCCCCAAGCAGCGCCAACTGCATAGCCGTCTCTCGGTCGCAGCCGGCTTCATGCTCGATGATCGGCCCCTCGAGGTCGCGGGGTGGGAAGTCGAACTCGACGGCGACAAACCGCTGCCGCGTGCTGTGCTTCAGGTCCTTGAGAGCACTCTGGTAGCCCGGGTTGTACGAGATCACCAACAAGAAGTTGGGATGCGCTTCGAGCACCTCGCCCAGCTTCTCGATGTGCAGCAGACGGCGATGGTCCGCCAATGGGTGAATCAGCACCGTGGTGTCCTTGCGTGCCTCGATCACCTCGTCCAGGTAGCACATGCCGCCGTACTTCACCGCGCGGGTGAGCGGGCCGTCGATCCACCGGGTCCCTTCCGGCTCCAGCAGGTAGCGGCCCACCAAGTCGCTGGCGGTGAGGTCCTCGTGGCAAGCGACAGTGACTAGTGGCGAGACGTCGTCGCGGCGGTTTGCCTTCACGCGGGTCTGGTTAATCCGCCAAGACATGTACTCCACGAACCGGGTCTTGCCGGTGCCCGTGGGCCCCTTCAGCAGGATGGGCACCCGCTGCGCGTGCGCTGCTTCGAAGATGTCCACCTCGTCGGCCACAGGGAGGTAGAACGGCTCATCATCGATGAAATACTCTTCGATGCTGTGCCGCTGGTAAAGCTGTCCTGTCTGTTCTGCCATGCCGGTTGCTACCTTTTCGAGAGGATTCGTTCTTGCCAGAGCCGCTCGGTGGTGTCCCGAAGCTGCTCGATCGTACCCGCGTTCTCGATCACCACGTCCGCTCGGGCGTTGCTGTTGGCGAACGACTGCGATCCGATCCGTCTTTCGGCCTCCGAAGCCTGCATGCCCCGCTGCTCGACGAGGCGCTGGATCGCCATGCTGGTGGGAGCGATCACCTGCCACACCTCTTCCGTCATGTCGTCCCATCCTGCCTGGTAGAGCAAAGCCGCGTCCACCACCGCTACCTCGGTCCCCCCATCGACAAGCTCACGCAGCCGCGCTTGCACTCGGCCCCTAATTAACGGGTGGATCGCGGCGTTCAGCCAGGCCAGCGCCTGCGGGTCGTTGAACACCATCGAGCCAAGCGCTTGTCTATCGATCTCACCTTGATCGTCGAGCACCGCCGTGGTGAACAGCTCGACGATTCTTCTCCACCCCACGGAGCCCTTGCGGTAGGCCTGGTGGCCTTCGTGGTCCGCGTCGATGACCACGGCTCCGAGGCGCGTGAAGGCAGCGGCCACTTCGCTCTTACCTGCTCCGATGCTGCCGGTCAGCCCGATGACGCGCACGTTGCCGCCTACTCCTGATTCGCTCCTGTGGGGAGCGTGTCTCCGGCGCAATTTGGAAGTCTATCACGGGCAACGGGCGTGAACCAGGGAATTTCGACGTCCCTGGTAGAATCCCTTTTCGATGACCGAAGAGATTCCAACCTCCAGCGGCACTCGGATCCGGACTCGCTCGATTGAGCTGCTGGAGTTCCCCAGCGTTCGCTCCGCGCTCGCCGGCTACGCGCACATGCTCCAAGCAAGTGAGCGCGCTCTGGCGCTGGAGCCCACGTACGATATCGACTCGGTGCGCCAGCTCCAGCAGGAAACGGCCGAGGCGCGGCTGTTGCTTCAGGAGACGGGCAGCGTCGACCTTTCGCTGGCTCATGACCCGCGCCCACTGCTGACCCGTGCGGCGATTCAGGGTGTCCTTGCGGGCGAGGAGCTAGTGGCGGTGGCCGAAGCGCTGGATCTGGTGCGGCGGGCGAAGACAGTGGGCTCGCGCTTGCCCGCCAAGACGCCTCTGCTGCGCAGCCTCTCGCGCAGCATGAGCGACCTCCGCTCGCTGGAACGAGAGATCCGCTCCAAGCTGTCGCCGAGCGGTGAGGTGCAGGACGACGCAACGCCGGAGCTGCGAGGGCTGCGAGCCAAAAGCCGGACCGCCTACCGGCGGGCCACGCGGGCACTCGAGGCGATCATCGAGTCGGACCTAGGCGGCGAGGTACTGCAGGACCGGCTCTTCACCGTGCGAGCTGAGCGACTGGTGGTTCCCCTCAAAGCCGACTTCCGGGGACGTCTCCCCGGCATCGTCCACGGCGTATCGGACTCCGGTGCAACGCTGTTTGTCGAGCCCTTCAGCAACGTGGGACTCACCAACGACTGGCGGGAGTCGTCGGCAGCCGAGCAGGAGGAGGTACTCGCCATCTTGCGGCGTCTGTCGGCAAGCGTCTCGAAGCGCGTCGCCGACATCAACCACGCGCTGGAGCTTGCCACCCGCATCGACCTGGCGCTGGCCAAAGCTCGCTATGCCGCCTCGTACCGCGGAGTGGCGATTGACACGGACGCGGTCCACGTGCGCCTGGTGGAGGCGCGCCATCCATTGCTGCCCAAGGATGCCGTGCCGGTCTCCATGGCGATCGCCCCCTTCACCTGCGTCGTGATCACGGGTCCCAACACCGGGGGCAAGACCGTGGCGCTCAAGACCCTCGGGTTGCTGGTACTGATGCATCAGGCCGGATTGCATCTGCCGTGTGACGCGTCCACCCGGCTGCCGCTGGTCGATGGCGTGTACGCCGACATCGGCGATCAGCAAGACATCGAGCAGGCCGTGTCCACGTTCGGCTCCCATGTCACCTCCATCTCGGGCATCCTCCAGGCTGCGACGGAACGGTCGCTCGTCCTGCTGGACGAGCTCGGCACCAGCACCGACCCTGAGGAAGGCTCGGCCCTGGCCAGGGCGATCCTGGCTCACCTCGCGGACCGCAAGATCACCACCGTCGCCACCACCCACCATCGCTCTGTGGCCGGGTTTGCCGAGGAGCACGCGAGCCTGCAGAACGCAAGCGTAGAACTCGACCCCGTGAGCCTCGCACCCACCTACCGGCTGGTGATGGGATTGCCGGGCCGAAGCTATGCCATGGACGTGGCGGAGCGCATCGGGCTCGACCCCGACATCGTGCGCAAGGCACGTGAGCTGCAGGATCCGCTGCACCGGGAGACCGAAGCGCTGCTGGCGGGCATCCAGGAGGAGCGCCACCGCACTAGGGAGAGGCTCCAGGACGCAGAGGAGGCGGAGCGCCGTGCCGCGGAGCTGGCCAGGGACCTAGAGAACCAACTTACCGAGGCATCCGACGCTCGCGCAAAGGCGGTGGAGGACGTGCGCCGGGAGTTGCAGGAGCAGACCCGTGATGTGGCGGCCCGTCTGAAGCGAGCCGAGGCAGTAGCCAACTGGCAGGCGTTCCGTGGCGAGCCGCCGCCGCCCCGCGTGATGGAGGAGACGCAGGGGGAGGTCGCTGATCTCCAGCGGATGCTCCGCTCACGCGTGTGGGGCCGCGACCTGCCTTCGCCTCAGACCGCTCGCCCGGCACCCGTACGCGGGGCCCTGCGGGTTGGAGACATCGTGGAGATCGGGTCCCTTGGCTTCGTCGGCACGGTGCTCGCAGGCCCCGACCCGGATCAGAAGCTCGAAGTGTTGGTGGGCTCAGCCAGGATCCGCATGGAGCGATCCCGGCTGCGCAAGACTGGAGTGTCGGAGGAGCCGCGATTGCCCACCACCACCATCTCCCTCAGCCCTCGCACCAGACGGGCGACGGCGTCTGCGGAGCTGGACCTGCGCGGTCTACGGCTGCACGAAGCGCTGGAACGGCTCGATGACTACCTGGATCAGGCGATGGCGGAAGGCCTACAGCACGTGCGGATCGTGCACGGCAAGGGCACCGGCGTCCTGCGCCAGGGCGTGTGGCGCCATCTCACTGGGCACTCGGCGGCGTCCAGTTTCGAGTTCGCGCCGCGTGAGCGGGGCGGCGAGGGCGCCACCGAGGTGGTGCTGGCGTAGTCCAGGCGGCTTAGAGGACCGCTCGGCCCACAAGGATCGCGCCAACCACCAGCAACACGCCGCCGATCAGTTTCACCAGCGTATCCACCTGGACCCGGCCCGTGAGACGCGCCCCGTACCAGCTGCCGACCATCGCGGTCGAACCCATGGCCAGGAGCAGCGGAACGTCGACCTCGCCACGAAGGCCGTGCCCCACGAATCCCGCCGTGCCGAGGAAGAAGCCGACGACCAAGTTGGTCCCGGCGGCGATACGAGGCTCGATGTTAAGGATCCGGATCATTGCCGGGAGGCGGATGCTTCCGAGGATCAAGCCCACCGCACCTCCCAGTGCACCGACGCTCGCGCCGATGCCCGCCTCGGCGCTCCCCCTGCGCCAGGTCACTCGCTCGGCGCCATGGGGCACGTTCAGGCGGGCGAGTTTGGCACGGAGTAGGAACTCCACGCCTTGCCAGAACACGAGTACGCCGACGGCGCCTACGAGGAGCGACTCGTCAACCTGGTCCGCATAGATTCCACCGGCGAACGCGCCAGCCACGGCCGGCACGCCCATGTATGCGGCGACCCGCCAGTCGACACGGCCCGCGCGCACGTGCCTCACGGACCCCGTAGCCGCACTCAGCGTGCTCACGAGTATGTTCGTGCCTCCGGCAACCGGTGCGCCGAACCCAAGCAGAAGCAGCACGGGAAGCCGCATGGTGCCTAGGGCCAGTCCCACAAGCCCACCGAGCACGCCCACCGCGCCCGACACCGCGGCGAGCAGCGCCAATTCCCAGGCGGCGGCCTCGGTGCTCAAGCTGTCGACTCCTTGGCGGGACGGAGTAGGTGGAGTGTCGCCACCGGCTAGTCCGCGTGGGTCTTGCGGTACTCGGCGATGGCGTCCTGGAGGGTGGTCCAGCCCAGCAACGCGCACTTCACGCGGATCGGGAACTTCCGGACGCCCTGAAGCGCGGCGATCTCACCAAGCTCCTCCTCCATCTCATCAGTTAGCTCCTCGCCCTGCATGATGCCCTTGAACGTGCGGATGGCCTGATCAGCCTCGTCCAGCGTCTTGCCCTTCAGGTGGTCGGATAGCATCGAGGCGGACGCCTGGCTGATGGAGCAGCCCTGGCCCTCGACGCCGACCTCGCCGATGCGGCCTTCCGCGTCCAGGCCCATGGTGAGAGTGACCTCGTCGCCGCAGAAGGGGTTGAACCCCTCGCCCTTCAGGTGAGCGTGGGCGACCGTTCCGCGGTTGCGAGGCCGCTTGTAGTGATCAAGGATGATTTCTTGGTAGAGATCATCGAGGCCGTCAGCCGTTGACATCGCCGAAGAACCCCTGCGCCTGTTTGAGGCCGTCGATCAGCTTGTCGACCTCTTGCTCCGTATTATAGAGATAGAAGCTGGCGCGAGCCGTAGCGGGCACCATCAGCCTGCTGCGGACCAGCGGCATGGCGCAGTGGTGTCCCGCGCGGATCGCGATACCCGCATTGTCTAGCACCGTCCCGATGTCGTGAGGATGGATGTTGCCGAGATAAAAGGAGATGACGCCGCCGCGCATCGACATGTCCTGCGTGCCGTAGAGGGAGACCTCCTCGATCTCGCCGAGGCGCTCGAGCGCGTATCGCGTGAGATCTATCTCGTGCTGGCGCACGTTGTCCATGCCGAGGGCGTTCAGGTAATCGACGCTGGCACCAAGGGCGATGGCGTCGGCGATGTTCGGCGTGCCGGCTTCGAACTTCATGGGCAGGTCGTTCCACGAGGCGTCTTCGTAGCTCACCTCGCGCACCATGTCACCGCCCCGCATGAACGGCTCCATCTGCTCCATCACCTCTTCTCGCACGTAGAGCACGCCGATACCCGTGGGCCCGGCCATCTTGTGCCCAGAGAATGCGAGGAAGTCGCAGTCGAGATCCTGCACGTCGACCGGCATGTGCGGCACGCTCTGCGCTCCGTCGATCAGTATCAGCGCACCGGCCCGGTGGGCCGCCTCGGCGACCTGCTTCACCGGGGTGATGGTGCCCAGTACGTTCGACATATGTGTGATTGCGACCAGCTTCGTCGAAGAACCGAAGACTTCGTCAACATCCGTAAGGTCGAGCTTGTAGTCCGCGTCGATCTTGAGGAAGCGAAGCTCCGCTCCGCGTACTCGCGCCACGTGCTGCCACGGCACTAGGTTTGAGTGGTGCTCCATCTCCGTCACCACGATGCGGTCGCCGGCGTTGATGTTGGCCATGGCCCATGTGTAGGCCACCATGTTGATCGCCTCTGTGGTATTGCGGACAAAGATCAGGTTCGCCGCGGATGGCGCGTTGATGAACGCCCCAATCTTCTCTCGCGCGATCTCATAGGCCTCCGTCGCCTCCATGGAAAGCGTGTGTACCCCCCGGTGCACGTTGGAGTTGTACCGCTCGTAATAGTCGACGAGCGCGTCGATGACCGACCTGGGCTTCATCGAGGTAGCTGCGTTGTCTAGGTACACGAGTGGTTCGCTCCCGATCATCCGCTTGAGGATCGGGAAATCATCGCGCACCCTGCTCAGGTCGTACATGGCGGCTACCTCACCATTGCGGCAGGCGTGGGAGCGCCCGGCTGATCGTCCGCGAGGACGGCGGCGGCGACCGCCACGTCGGCGTACTGGCGGACGGCGTCATGCTCCACGGCGGCTATGACCTCCTGCGCGAATCCGTGCACGAGCAGCGCCCGCGCCTGGGATTCGTCGAGGCCGCGGCTCTTCAGGTAGAACATGGCATCCATCGCAAGCTGCCCCACCGCTGCGCCATGCGTGCACTGCACGTCGTCGGCGTATATCTCCAGCTTTGGCTGGGTGTCGACGGCGGCGTGTTCCGAGAGCAGCAGGTTCCTGGTGACCTGGTGCGCCTCCGTTCGCTGCGCGTCCTTCCGGACCAGCACCTCACCGGCGAACACGCCGTGGGAGGCATCGCCGAGGATGCCCTTGTAGACCTGGTTGCTGGCCGTATCTGGCACCGTATGGTCGGCGGTGACGTGATTATCCACGTGGCGATTGCCGCAGCCGTGGAACAAGCCATGGAGCGTTGCCCTAGCGCCGGGCTCGTCGAGCCGCACACCGAGATCCCTCCGCACGAACCCGCCGCCGATGTCGAACGTGGCCGACGCGAGAGTGGCGTTGCCCATCACCCTGGCGTGCGTGCTCGCCAGGTGGAAGGCGGCAGGCCCCTCGCGCTGGAGCGCGTACAGGCGGACGCGGGAGCCCTCCATGGCCACGACCTCCGTCACAGTGTTAGTGAAGTACGCCAGATCACTGTCGGCTACGCTCTCGAAGCTTTGGAGCACCGTGGCCGAGCTGTTCCGACCGGCAATCACCAAGATCCGAGGGTGGGTCACGAGGGCACCTTCGGCCCCGGTGGAGATGAATAGGAGATAGATGGGCTCAGGGACAGAGACGCCGTCCGGGATGAATACGAAAGCGCCATCGTGCGTGAACGCCGTGTTGAGCGCGGTGAACGGGTGGTCGCCATAGCCGGCAAGCTTACCCAGCTGCTCTTCGACCATGGGCAGGCGGTACTCGAAGGCGTCTGCGAGCCGGCCCACGACCGGCCCGTCTCCCCGCCGGCCAAGCACGTCGCTGTGGATGCCGGCCTCGCTTGGCGGCTCCGTCGAGAGTCCGGGGGCATACCGGCCATCCACGAACGTGAGCTGGTGCACGCGGGGACAGGGCAGCTCATAGGCTTCGAGCCGTACGCGGTCGGTTCCCGCCGGGGCGCTGGTGTTCGGCAGCATGACGAACTCAGAGCGTACGAGCGCACCGACGTCAGTGTACTTCCAACGCTCGTTCCCCCGGCGCGCTGTGGGGAAGCCGAGCTCTTCGAAGCGGCCGATCGCGTCGCGTCGCAGGTCGCGCAGCCACACGGGGTCCGCCGCCGCTCCATTGTGCTCGAACGTGGCGAACGCTTCGACGAATTGCTGTTCCGGCTTCGGGCGGTTGGTCCTCTGGGTCATCGTCGATAGCTACCCCAGCCCGTCGTAGCCCTTCGCCTCGATCTGGGACGCGAGCTCTTTGCCGCCCGATGCCACGATGCGGCCATCCATGAGAACGTGGACCTGGTCGGGCTCCACGTAGCCGAGGATGCGCTCGTAGTGGGTGACGAGGATGGTGGCCGTCTCGGGCGTCGTGAGCTCGACAATGCCCAAGGCGACGCTCCGCAGGGCGTCGACGTCCAATCCGGAGTCGATCTCGTCGAGGATGCGCAGCTTCGGTTGGAGCACCGCCATCTGCAGCATCTCGGCGCGCTTCTTCTCGCCGCCGGAGAAGCCCTCGTTCACGGAGCGTTTGGTCATGGCTGCGTCCATCTCCACTGCCTTGGCCTCTTTCCGCAACACGCGGTCGAACTTGAGCACATCCATCTCTTCCTCGCCGTGCGCATTGCGGATAGCGTTGTAGCTCGCGCGCAGGAAGTGATCGAGCCGCACGCCTGGTATCTCGATGGGATGCTGAAAAGAGAGGAAGAACCCGCTGCGCGCCCGTTCCTCCGGCTCCATGGCGATTAGATCGGCGCCTTCGAACATTACGCGGCCGGCTGTGACCTGATATGCGGGATGCCCGGCCAGCACGTTGGCGAGCGTGCTCTTGCCGGAGCCGTTCGGTCCCATGACGGCGTGGATCTCGCCCGCGTTCACGCGCACGTCGATCCCTTTCAGTATCTCGACGCCAGCGACGGTGGCGTGAAGGCCGGTTATCTCAAGCATCGCGGCTGACATGGGGCTCAGCCTACCGCGCCTTCGAGGTTCATCTCGAGGAGCCGGTTGGCCTCCACCGCGAACTCCAAAGGCAGGCGCTTCACCACGTCGCGGACGAAACCATTGATGATGACGGACTGAGCGTCCTCGGGCGACAGACCGCGCTGCTGGCAGTAGAAGATCTGCTCCTCGCTCACCTTGGTGGTCGACGCTTCGTGCTCCACGCTGGCGGAGCTGTTCTTGACCTCGACGTAGGGGACGGTGTGCGCCCCGCACTCGTCGCCGATCAGTAGCGAGTCGCACCGGGTGAAGTTGCGCGCGTGCTCAGCCTTGGTCCCGACCTGCACCAGCCCGCGATACGTGTTGTTACCGTGGCCCGCCGAGATGCCCTTGGAGATGATTGTGCTGGAGGTGTTCTTGCCCAGGTGGTACATCTTCGTGCCGGTGTCCGCCTGCTGGTACGCCTTGGCTAGGGCTACGGAATAGAACTCGCCGACCGAATCGTCGCCCTGCAGGATCACGCTGGGGTATTTCCAGGTTATCGCCGAACCCGTCTCCACCTGCGTCCACGAGATCTTCGATGCCCGCCCGGCGCACTTGCCCCGCTTGGTCACGAAATTGTAGATGCCACCCTTGCCCTGTGCGTCGCCGGGATACCAGTTCTGGACCGTCGAATACTTGATCTCGGCGTCGTCGAGCGCCACCAGCTCCACCACTGCGGCGTGCAGTTGATTCTCGTCGCGCATCGGGGCGCTGCAGCCCTCGAGGTAGCTCACGTATGACGCCTTGTCCGCGATCAGCAGCGTGCGTTCGAACTGACCCGAGCCTGAGGCGTTGATGCGGAAGTAGGTCGATAGCTCCAATGGGCAATGGACACCGGGGGGCACGTAAACGAACGAACCGTCGGAGAACACGGCGGAGTTGAGCGCGGCGTAGTAGTTGTCGGAGTAGGGCACCACCGAGCCCAGGTACTTCTTCACCAGCTCTGGATAGTCTTTGACTGCCTCGGAGACCGAGGAGAAGATGACACCGTATTTCGCCAGCGTCTCCTTGGCGGTGGTGGCCACGGAGACGCTGTCGAAGATGGCGTCCACGGCGACTCCCGCGAGCCGCTTCTGCTCCAGGAGCGGGATGCCCAGCTTTTCGTAGGTACGCAGGATCTCCTCGTCGACCTCGTCGAGGCTGCCCAGCTCCAGCTTTGGCTTCGGCGCGGCATAGTAGCTGATCGCCTGCAGGTCGATCGGCGGGTAGTGGACGTTCGCCCACTGCGGCTCGCGATGGTTCTTGAGGAGCTGGAAGAAATGCCGGAGGGCCTTCAGGCGCCACTCCAGCAGCCAGTCGGGCTCCTCCTTCTTCTGCGATATCCAGCGAACGATCTCTTCGCTGAGGCCTGGTGGCGCTGATTCCTCCTCGACCGCGGTCGTCCAGCCGTACTGGTACTCTCGATTGGCGAAGTCGTCGATGGTTTGGCCTGTGGTAGTCATGTCCGTCTGCTCACCGGATTTGCCTGACGTAATAAGCCACCCTGGGCTTTCCCACGGTTATCACTACGCCCCTTGGGTTAGAGGGAAATCGACCAGGACGCGATGCCTCTCGCGAATTGTTGACCTCTGGCATCGACAATAGCTTATGGGGGGGGTCACCATGGTGTCAACGAGCGGGTCATTCCTCTCCCTGGTCCGAATCTCCTCCGGCCCGACGCAGCGGACCGCCCAGGTAGGCCTCCAGCGCGTCTCGAGACGAATGTTGGAACCGATAGCCCAGCTCCGCCTCCACCTTCGCCGTGCCGACGGTCCATGGCCAGCGGATGAAGTCAAGTCCCGCGCTTGGCGCATCGCTCTGCAGGCGCAGGTGCCAGGCCAGGGCCGTGAGTCCATAGGCGAGGGGGGCGGGCAGGGGGATCAACCGCTTCCGTGCGGCCTGAACGAGCTCAGACCACCGGACGGTACCGGTGCCGGCTACGTTGAACATGCCGGGGTGTGGCTCAGACACGAATCGCCAGAGCAGATCGACCAAGTCGTCCTCATGGATGAACTGCATCGGTGGATCGGTCTGGCCAATGCCGATGAGCACAGGCTTGTCGAGCGCCGCGGTGATGAAGTTCTCCGCGCTCGGACCCATGACGACACAGCTGCGGAGGATCGAGACGTCGGTCTCGACGTGCTGGTCACGGTAGCGGCGGAAGTAGGACTCGGTCAGCGCCTTGTCTGTGGCATACGTGAAGGTGGCCGATGGATTGAGCTCAGCCTCCTCGGTGAGCAGCTCTCGGTTGTCCCGGTTGGCGCCGTAGACCGTAGAGCTGGACAACAGTACGATGCGCCGCACTCCGGCCGCCTCGCAAGCCCACAGTACGTTGGAAGCGCCGCCCACGTTGACGCGCCGGCTCTCAGCCCGATCACGGAGCTGGCGCAGCACGAAGGCCAGATGGACGACCGCCTCCACTCGCTGATCGCGGAAAAGCGTATCGAGCGGGGCGGTGATGTCTTGCTCTATCGACATGAGCTTGCCATGCTCGAGTGTGCTGGGGCGCAGGTCGATGCCGAGTACCTGCTGGACGCCCTCTTCGGTGAGGAGCCGTTCCACGATGCGCTCCCCGATGTAGCCGGAGGCACCGGTCACAGCCACTACGCGGGGAACCTGCAGCTCTGCCATGGATTGTGCCTCGGCCGCGATCGGCGAGTGTTAGAAGATCACGTCCGAGAAATCGAAGCCAAGCTCCCCGAGGCCGGCGACATCGAAGCGCATGCCGATCTTGTGCGGGCCGGAGGCCAACGACCCGCCGGAATAGGCGATCGTCGTCGTCTTGTTCATCGCGAGTGTGAAAGGCATCTGATCTGAGACCGCGTCGAAGCGCATCTGCTTGCCCTCTATCTCGAAGGTGGTTACCGCGGTGTCGAGCTCGGCTCCGTCCAGTGTGAGCGGCTTCAAGCTGCGTGCGTAGCCCGAGCCCAGGCGGTTGCGAAGCTGGAACGTGAAGCCGTCCTTGGTCGCGCTTAGACTGCCCTTCACATAGAGCCTGCGGAGCAGGAATGGGGGTACCTTCATCCGCCCCCCTCGGCTCGCTTGCGCATGCGGAACAGCTCGATCTCGCTGGCGACGACATCCGGGGCGAGCGCGAGGGCACTGCCGGCCACGTTGGCCACGCTGTAGATCTGGGAGAGGCGCTCGACGAGCTGACACGCATCGAATGCTTCGGCGACCGTTGCGCCTACGCCCACCACGCCATGGTTGCGGATCAGTGCGGCGTTACGCTCCCCGAGGGCAGCGACGACGTTCGTGCCAAGCTCGTCAGAGCCGGGGAAGGCGTAGTTGGACACTTCAATGCCACCGCCAAGCACGACGACCATCTCGTCAATCAGCGGAGGCAGCGAGACGCCGGCCACGGCGAGCCCGCTCGCATACACGGAGTGGGTGTGCATCACGGCCCCCACGTCGGGGCGTGCAGCGTAGATCGCAGCGTGCACTAGGGTCTCGGACGAAGGAACCGCATCGCCTAGCACCGGGTCACCGTCGAGGTCGACCACGACAATCTGCTCGAGCGTCAAGCGCTCGTAGTCCTTGCCCATGGCGGTCACGGCCATGTAGTCCGCGCCGTCGGCGGAGCAGCGGGCGCTCACGTTGCCGCTGCTGCCGACCACGAGGCCCGCGCGGAACATCGCCTGCGCGCCCTCCATCACCGCCATCCGCGGGATGAGCCATCGCGAAGCTGCCTGCGCGCTATTTTCGCCGGTCATCGCCATCGGGCGCAAAGCATAGCAAGGCGTGCTCCGCCTAGCCAGAGGCAGCGCCACGCCTGCCCTACATCACGTCGGCCAGCGCGTCGAGCCGCGAGCGCAGCCAAAGCCAACGGTCGTACCGCTCGTTCGCCTCGGCGTGGTTGCTAGGCGATGGTTCCACGAGTGCGGCGTGGCCTCCCGCATTCGCCGACGCCTCCAACAGCTCGGCGGGTGGTACGCTCGCGACCAACGCCGCGCCCGTCGCCGCAGCCCTCGGGTGGTGCACATGCGTGGGCTCGCCGAGCAGGTTGGCGAGCATGCTCGCCAATACCGGGCTCGCTGCCATCCCGCCTGTCAGGGACACGGCTCCTGCTGCAAAGCCCGAGACGCCGCGGGCCAGCTCCACGCACTCCCGGATGGCGAAGCCCACGTTCTCGAGCGTGGCCCAGGCCAGGGCACTCACGTCCAGCCCGTCCAGCGTCAACGGCACGGGCATGAGCAATCCACCCATCGACATGCCAGGGTTGGAGAGGTCCAAGGCCCGGGGCCCCCATAGGGCGATGGTCGATGCGGCGCTCTCACCTGCGCGCGCGGCCAGCTCGTCGAAGCGTGCGAGGCTCAGCCGGGGACCTGCGAGCAGCCGTACGGCGTCCAGCGTGCCTCCCGTATCTCCCGGGTTGGCTTCCACGACCCATCGGCCCGGCGCCACGTGCGGCCCTGCCCACGTCCGCCTCTGCGGATCGCGGATAGCCCGGTCCACCACGGCTTGCACCGGCGCGCTCCAGCCCGCCGTGATGCAGATATCGCCAGGCTCCACCGCTCCTGCGCCCAGCGCGCTCACGTGAGCGTCGGGTCCCGACAGCACCACCGGGATGCCTGTGGGGAGCCCCACCGACGCTGCCACGTTGGCGTCGAGCTTCCCTGTCGCCTCGCCCGTCGCGACGACGCCTGGTATCACCGATGGGTCCAGCCCGAGGCGCGCGAGCAGGTCGGTGGCGGGCAGACAGCTGTCGAGGTCGAGCAGGGCGGCCTCCGCCAGCGTCTCAGGCGTCTCCGCGAGCACCGTGGTGAGCTCGTGCGTGGCCCACGCGCCGAGCGTTGCGGCCTTCGCCACGCGGTCGGCGGTGCGAGGTTGGTGGGCTTGCCACCAGCGAAGCTTCGCCGGCATGAAGAACATGGATGGCAGGTGGCCGGTCACCGCGTAGATTGACTCACCCGCCTCCTCGTCCATCGCGGCGCCCTGGAACACGGCCCGAAGGTCGGTGTTCGGCCCGAGGTGCAACGTCCGTCCGCCTGCATCGAGCAGCGCGTAGCCGCCGCGCTGTGCCGTGATGCTGACCGCCATCACGTCGGCTGGCCGAACCCCGGCGTTGCGCACGGCGGCACCGATCTGTTGCAGCATCGACGCTCGCATGCGTGGCGCGCTCCATCTCCTTTCCAGGCCAAGGCTGCGCGAGCGTGCCGGCCGGCGCATCTCGGCTCCCGGGGGGAGATCCCATGGCCGGTCCAACGGCACCACGTGGCAGCGAAGGCCGCTGCTTCCCATGTCGATGGCCAGGATGTACTTTCCAGGCATGCCCGTGTGCTCCGTGGCGTTCTGTGTCGAGCGGCCAAGCTTACCATTGCGATGGATGCGATCCCGTGGGCTTGCGCCCCAGCGGACCGATACGCGTTGACGGAGGGCGGCGCCGTTGCTAGCTTGACAGACGAACGAGGGGTGTTATGGCCAAACATGGTTTTCGTATATTCGATTCGGACATCCACGTGATCGAGCCGGGGTCGCTCTTCCAGGATCATCTGGAAGAGCCGTTCCGCAGCCGGATGCCGGTCCTGGAGCGTAGCGAGCTCACCGGCGTGGACACGTGGGTCATCGACGGCAAGCGCTTTCCCATATGGAACGAGTGGCCGGAGTTCGCGCAGGCCAATGCCAGACTGATGGACAAGAAGTCGGGCACGCCCGCGCAGGTGCACGCGTACGGACGCGGCTTCGATGCCGCCACCACCCTTGAGGCGATGGACGTCGAGGGTGTGGACATGACCGCTCTGTTCCGGACCAATGGCGGCACGTGGATCGTCGGACTGGACGACTTGGAGCCTGACTACGCGACCGCGCTGTGTAGGGCTTTCAACAACTGGATGTACGAGTACTGCCGGGCCGACCCGGCGCGCCTGAAAGGTGTGGCGTTGCTGCCGTTGCAAGCCATCGACGCTGCGGTCGAGGAGGCCACGCGGGTGGTGCGCGATCTCGGATTCGTCGGCGTCACGTTGCACCCCGAGCCCGTGAACGGGCGCATGCTGTACGACCCGGAGGTCGAGCCGCTGTGGGATGCGATCGAGGGCTTGGGCGTGGCGGTGTGCCTGCACGGCACTTCGACCGCACCGGGGCGCGAAGACATCAGCCGCAAGTTCCTTCGGCATCCCGCGGCGCGCACGCTCACCCATGCCATCAGCTTTCCCACGCAGATGATGGGGGCCATGGGTGGCATGATCCTGAGCGGCGTGCTCGAACGCCATCCGGCCTTGCGGGTGGCGTTCCTCGAATCCAACTGCTCCTGGCTGCCGTGGATGCTATATCGGCTTGACGACCAGCAGAGCAAGTACGAGGACAGCCCGCTGCAGGCGGCGCCGAGCGACTACTTCAAGCGCCAGTGCTTCGTGTCCATGGAAGCCGATGAGGAGCTGGTGACCGACGTGATCGCCCGCTTGGGTGACGAGCATCTGGTGATCTCCACCGACTACCCGCACCCAGACAGCGCGTTCCCCAACGCCATGGATGAGTTCTTCTCGCTGGAGTTGCCGGACGAGACGAGACGACGCGTGCTTTGGGACAACACGGCGCGGCTCTATGGTTTCGAGGCCTGAATCGTCGTTCGAAGGTACCCATGACGCGAGTGCCACCACCTAGCGACGGAACACTCTCTCTGGGCACGCAGCGGCAGGGCGAGTGGCGCTTCATCACCGCGCTCCTCTGCGACGCCGCCTACCCCTTCAAGTGCCCCCAGACCTCGCCGTTCGCCAGGTGCTTCGGCCTGCGATGGCGGACGAAGCGTCCTAAGTCGTCGACCACCATCCGCGAGTGGCGTTCGATCGTCTCCACTGTAGCACCGCCGATGTGCGGGGTCAGGATCACGTTCGGCATGCCGAGGAACGGCGAGTCCGGCGGGATGGGGTGGGCCTCGTGCACGTCCAGCGCCGCACCGCCTAGCCGCCCCTCCCGCACCGCCGCCGCGAGCGCGGCCTGGTCGACCACGGTCGCCGACGTCACATTCACGAGGAACGCGCCAGGCGGCATCAACGCGAGTCTCTCTCTCCCAAGCATGCCTGTCGTTTCGTCGGATTCCGGCACGTGTACGCTCACGAAATCGCTTTCGGCGAGCAGCGCGTCGAGTGCCACCAGAGCGACGCCCGCGGGGCCGCGTCGCGTCTGCACGTAGGGATCGTGGGCGATGACACGCATGCCCGCCGCCCGGCCCAGCCTGGCCACGCGGCGTCCGATCTCGCCCAGGCCAATCAGGCCCAGCGTCGCACCGGCCAGCTCGCGGCCCTTGAACCGGACGTAGGGCGCTGTGGGATCCTGCCACCGCCCGTCCCCAACGTAGGCCGACGCCTGTGGGATGTGCCTGGCCAGCGCGAGCAGGTCCCCAAGCACCAGCTCCGCGACGGCCTGTGCATTGCGGCCGGGTGTGTACACAACGGCGACCCCCGCGTCGGTCGCCGCGTCTAGGTCCACCTGGTTCAGCGCAGCCCGGCAGATGGCGGCGAAGCGCAGCGGCTTAGCCGCGGTGAATAGATCGTCGAACAGGAAATCTGCCTCCACGATGAGCGCCCCCACGCCCCCCCTAGCAATGCGCTCCCCGAGCTCCGCTGGATCCTGGAGCTGCTGGGTCGCGGTCCACGGCTCATAGTCGACAGCACCCAAGGCCCGCAGCGCGTCGAGACCTGAGTCCGAGAACGGCGCTAGCACCAGCGACCTCATGGGCGGGCCTCGGGCGCATCAGCGCCACGTGCGGTCAGGGCATCTGAGGCGGCAGCGGCGGCCGCGTTGCCGCTGCGGACCGCACTCTCCATAGTGGCGGGCCAGCCCGTGTCGGTCCAATCGCCGGCGAGGAGGAGATTGCTCAGCGGCGAGCGGGTGGGCAGCCGGTTCGCCGTAGTGCCCGGCAACGAACGGAAGGTGGCGTGCTGCTCCTTGACGACGATGAACCGCTCCACACCTGCTTCCGCGGAGCGAGGGAACAACCGCGCGAGCTCGGGGAGGAAAAGCTCGCGAAGCTCCTCCTTGGACAAGGGCCAGAAAGTCCACGCGCCGCTCTGCGATAGGGTGATGTACTGCCCTGGTCCATCGAGCCCCGCGATACCCGTTCGATTGAAGACCCACTGCACCGGACTGTCGACGAACGCCACGAAGTCGAAATCACCGATCGGGCGGTCGTACCACACATGCAGGTTGACGATGGGTGACCAAGTGTGTGTGGCGGCCGGAGCGAATCCAGGCATTGCACTAACCTCGGGGGGCAGCAGACCCAGCAACGCTCCGGGGGGCAGCGCGCTCACATACCAGTCCGCCGTGACGCGCTCTCCGTCGGCAAGCTCCACGTACGCCACACGTGAGGCGTCGTCGACCACGACCTGCGCTGCAGTGTGCCCGAGCAGCAGCGTCGCACTGCCCTCCCTGAGGCGTGCCTCGAACGCGTGGCCGAGGAGCCCTGAAAGCCCGGCTCTAGCGAAACCGACGTCGGCACCGTGGCTATCGCGTAGGAGCGCCTCCTGGAACACCATGAACCCCATGCTCGCGGAAACGTCTCGCGAGACGTCGTTCAGTGCGGGCACGACGATCACGTCCCAGAAGTTGGCGATGGCGTGATCTGACTGCCCGTTCGCAGCCAGCCACGCCCCGAAGCTACGGTCGCGCAACGCGTCGCGGTCGCGGTGGCGCTCGGCCCGGATACGCAGCAGCGCAGGGATCGCCCGGAGCTTGTCGCGCAGGCCCATGTGCGGGTAGCGGAAAAACGAAGGCAGCAGGTGCAGCGGTGCGGGCAGGGGGGACGCGCCCAGCACTCCCACGGCACCAGAGGGCGAACGAACCTCTATGCGCAGGCGGCGCTGCCGGAACGTCCTGTCCAGTGAGCCCACGTCAGCCAGCAGGTCGGCGAAGGCTGTGTTGCAGCCGAGGAATACGTGTTGGCCGTTGTCGACCTCCATACCGGTTTCCTGGTCCACGAACGAGTAGGCGCGCCCGCCAAGATACGGCCGGCGCTCCACCAACGTGACGTGGTGCCCGGCTCGCATCAGGGCCCAGGCCGCGGTCATGCCCGCGAGGCCTCCGCCGATGACGGCGACGCTGCCTAGCTCTTGCGCGGCCACGGGATCACACTCGATGCCCAAAGTCGGGACGCCAGGAGAAGCTTGCGGTAGGCGGGCAGGCTCACCCGCTCGCTGAATACGTCGTAACCCCGCCGCTCCATACGTGCGAGCAGGAGCGAGTAGAGGCTGTGAAGACCGACGGCGCAGCCTCGGGACCGGGGAGCGAGCAAAGGGAACAGTTTGGCGCCAGAGTCGAAGTAGGCTCTGGCGCGTTCTGCCTGAAATGCCATGAGCGCCGCGAAATGCTCGTTGATCTTGCCCGCGTGCAGGTCGGCTTCTGAGTAGCCGAACACTCGGAGGTCCTCTTGCGGCAGATAGACACGGTCCTGCGCCATGTCCTCCTTCAGGTCGCGAAGGATGTTCGTGAGCTGCATCGCCAACCCAAGGTCGCTCGCGTACTCCTTGGCTGCAGGGTCCTCGTAACCGAAGATCTGGATCGAGATGAGGCCCACCGCAGAGGCGACCTTCTCGCAATAGTGCTTCAGTTCGTCGAAGGTCTCGTAGCGGCGCACGGTGAGGTCCATCTCGACGCCGTCGATGATCTCCTCGAATAGCCGTAGCGGTATGTCGTAGGCCGCCGCTGTATCGGCAAGCGCCGTCATCACGGGCCCAAGTGGGGCGCCCGCCAGGGCGGCTCGCAGCTCAGAGCGCAACTCACCCAGACACCGCGCCTTCGCCTCGGCTAGGTCGCTCCCATCCGCGACATCGTCCGCCATCCGGCTGAACGCATACACCGCATAGATGGACCGTCGGCGCATAACGGGAAGCGTCACAAACGCGTAGTAGAAGTTGCGCGCATCGCGCTTCGTGACCATGCGGCAATGATCGTATGCCGCGGCCATGTCAAGCTCTGTTGCTGGCGACGTTATGCTGACCTCCCCAAGCCGAGCCGAAACGCCGTGCTCAACCCGAGCCAGAGCTTGCGCGTGGCGCTCACCGTTGGCCGGCGCGACAGAACGTCGTAGTTCTGCTCGCGGATGGCCTCTAGCACGTGCAGTCCACCCTTCGTGAAGAGGGCAAGGGCCAGCCGGCCGCGGCCGCTGACCCGGTTCGCCAATGGCGCTCCCTGCTCCAGCTGCTCCTGGGCGCGCCCCACCTCGAACCGCATCAGCTTCCGGAAGGCCTCGTTCACGACACCCGCGGCCAGCTCGGCCTCGGTGTAGCCGAAGCTCGCCATGTCCTCCAGCGGCAGGTAGATCCTACCCTCGGCTTGGTCTCGCCGGACATCCTGCCAAAAATTTACGAGCTGCAACCCCGTGCACGTCGCGTCGGAGAGCGCCACGCTCTCGGGGGACGTCTCACCTATGAGGTGTAACACCATGCGGCCCACCGGCAGCGCGGAGTGCTCGCAATAATGCTGCAGCTCCGAGTAGGTGACGAATCGATCGGTGCCCTGGTCCATGCGATTGGCCTGGATCAGCTTCCGAAACGGCTCGTCGGGGATTTCGAAGCGCCGGATCACGTCCTGGAGTGCCACTATGATGAGGTGACTCGGCGTTCCATCGTACGCTTGGGCGAACTCGGCCTCCCAGGCATCGAGCTGCGCCAGGCGGTCCCCGTCAGCTTCGTCCCCGATGTCGTCGGTATGGCGGCAGAAGGCATAGACGGCGTGGAAAGCGGCACGCAGATCGCGGGGGAGAAGGAACGAGGCGACGGTGAAGTTCTCGTAGTGCCCGCGCGTAAGCGACGCGCAGTAGCGATACGCTTCGTCCAGGGACGGGGAGGGGCCGGTGGCGCGGAGCCTCGCAGCCACAGTAGCTCTCAGGCGCTGATCACGGAAACGAGAATCTCACGCTCCCGCGGCCGGTCGAGCTCGACTACGAAGATGCTTTGGTATTGCCCGAGCTGGAGATCTCCATCGATGATGGGGATCATTTCGCTCGTGCCGAGCGTCAGATGGGCGCAGTGCGAGTGGCCGTTGGGGCACTCGTCCTCCGACATGTTCACCGTTCGAATCGTGAAGTCGTTGTGCGCGTAATACTGGTCCACTGGAGCCACCTGCTGGAGGAAGCGCACCATGTCTGTGAGCAGCAGCGGCTCGTTCTCGTTGATCTTGATAGCAGCCGTGGTGTGCTTCGAATAGATGCACGCTAGGCCGTCTCGTACCCCGGAGTCGAGCACGTGGCCCTTCACCTGCGCGGTGATATCGATGAACTCGGGCGCCCGTGTCGTCTCAATCGCGATCCTGGCAACCAGTGCGTTCATCCTAACCAACATCCTCCACCGGCTTGGGACCGGATAGTTGAATCTGACGGCGGACGGCACAGTAGCATACCCCTGAGGGGCGCTTCAACCGGGTTTCGCCTTAGATTTGCGCGGCAGCTTGTCCCTGCCGTCGCCATATGTTACAGCCGCATTCGGATCTGCCGCTACAGCCACTCACAGGCGGCTAGGCGACGTCTAGTTTTACGTAAAGTCAGCCATTTTCCGCGGCGTCGTGGCGCGGCAACCGATCTGGGGCCTGCGAGTGGAGGTAACGGCCCAGGGCCCACAGCGGGAAATAGTTGCGGTACAGGTGATAGTTAATCATGAATCCGGCGCCGAGCTCCATCCCCTGCCAAGTGGGGTCGCCAACGGCACGGTATTCGCCCGCCTGATTACCTACCCCGTAACCAGGGAAGCCACATCCGGTGAATTGCGGTTCTTTCCATGTCCCGTCCGACCTTTGGCTGGTGACGAGGAAATCGATCCCCTGGCGGACCTCCCGGCTGTCGCCTTCACCGGCCGCGAGCAGGCCGACCAACGCCCATGCGGTCTGGGACGCGGTGCTCTCGCCCTGGCCGCGCAACGACGGGTCGACGTAGCTGGCGCAAGACTCGCCCCAGCCGCCGTCCGGGTTCTGGTGCTTCGTGAGCCATTGCACGGCGCGGCGCACGCGGGGCTGTAGCATGTCCTCGCCGACGGCCGCCAACGCTGGCAACACGGCGCCGGTTCCCCAGAGGTGATTCACGCCCCATCGCCCGAACCACGATCCATCCTGGTCCTGGGCCGCCCAGATGTAGTCGAGGCCTTGCTGCACCGGTTGGCTCTCCCGGCTGCAGCCGAGCCTGCCGAACATCTCGACCACATGGGCGGTGACGTCGGCGCTCGGTGGGTCCAGCACCTCGCCGAAGTCACTGAATGGTAGCTTGGCCAGGTAGCTGGACGTGTTGTCCTTGTCGAACGCCGCCCAACCGCCGTTGGACGATTGCATGCCAACCATCCAGCGGGTGGCGCGCTTCACCGAAGCTTTCCGCTGCGCTTCCTCCGCTTCCGTGGACATCCGGGCCGCATCCAGATTCATGATCACGATGGAGCTGTCGTCGATGTCTGGGTAGGTGTCGTTCTCGAACTCGAAGGCCCACCCGCTGGGCTGCACGCCAGGAGCGCGAATCGCCCAGTCTCCGGCGGTGCCAATCTCCTCGCGAAGCAGCCAATGCGCCGCACGCCGCATCGACGGGTGCGATGCTGGCACGCCCGAATCCAGCATACCCAGCATCGCGAGCGCAGTGTCCCAGACCGGCGACAGGCAGGCCTGGACGCGCAAAGCCGCGCCGTCGTCGCTGGGCTTACTCCACGCCTGCCGGAACCCATCGAGCCCCTTTGCCATGACGGGATGATCGAGCCCGTAGCCCAGGTTGCTGAGTGCCATCAGCGAATACACCCACGGTGGCTGAATCCCGCCCCACGAGCCGTCTGCCTCCTGGTGATCGACGATCCATCGCTCGATGCGCCGCATCGCTTTTGCGCGCATGGGCTTGGCCGGCAACCGCTCGTACCAACGCAGCAGGCGGTCACCGGCGAGGAACAGGCTCTGGTAGCTGACCGGGCCCCCACCGCGCCTGGGCAGGCCGATGTCTGCGTTGGCCCGGCCATCGGGGAATAGCTCGTCCAGTGCATGCTCGGGGGCTACGGGCCGCGTCGGCCGCAGTGTCAGGATGATGAGTAGCGGTGCGATGGTCGCCCGGGCCCAGCTCGCGAATCGGTAGATGTTGAATGGCGCCTTCTCGGGCAACAACATCAGCTCCGGGGGCATGGCCGGCGTGCCGGCCCAGACCCACTGGCCGAACAGTGCCAGCCATATCTTGGTGAATATCCTCGCCTTGGACGGACCACCCTTGAGCAGGATGAACGCCCTCGCGCGGCGCATCATCGGCTCGTCGGGCGAGCCACCCGCGAGCTTGAGCGCGAAGTAGCACTCGATTGTGGTGCTCAGGTCTCCCGGTGCGCCGTGGTACATGTTCCACGATCCGTCCTCGGCCTGGCGGCGCCGGATATCGTTGGCCACCCGGGCGATCCGGTCCCCCTCTGGCGATTGGAGATAGTGCGTAAGCATGACGTATTCGGCTTCCATGGTGGGGTTGGATTCCAGCTCACCCCACCAATAGCCGTCGGCATGCTGCGTGGACAAGAAATAATCCTGGGTGCGGCGCAAGGCCTGAGCGACCCGTCCGTTGAACGCCGGCCCGATGCCTGCACCGGTACGCTTGCCGGTGGTCATGCGTCCGGCTTGCTGTGCGCGGTGGTGGGCCTCGGTGCGTAGGCGCGCTCGGCGAACCAGTTGATCGCCCTGCTGAGCGCGTTGTCGATCGAGCTCTGCGGCATGCCGAGCTCGTACACTGCCTTGGAAGCATCGACCCACATCCGCGTTCGTGCCATGCGAGCGCCCTCCAACGGGATGTGGGGCTCACGCCTCAGCACTCCGCCTTCCAGGACGCGATCGGCGTAGGCGGCCGCGATCGCCATGCCGTGCGGGATCCGGTGGCGCGGAGCTGGCCGGCCCGTCAGCGCCGACAATCGCCCGAGGAGCTCACGGAGCGTCAGGTTGCCTTCCACGTTTCCCAGCAAGTAGCGCTCGCCATCCACTCCACGCTCTAGGGCCAGCACATGGCCGTCCGCCACGTCTGCCACGTCCACGAAGTTGAGGCCGGTGTCCACGTAGGCAGGCAGCTTTCCCTTGAGGAAATCGATGATCACGCTCCCCGTGGGGGTAGGCTTCGCATCTCCGGGACCGACCGGCGTGGTTGGACAGACGATGACGATTGGCGCCCCGCCCGATGCCATCCGGCGCGCGATGCGCTCCGCTTCCCATTTCGACCGCTTGTAGTCGCCCGCCATAGCCGCGGGGCCCGCGATGTCGGCCTCGGTTGCCGACCCGTCACGCCGGAACGCCGTATTGCCGACGCTGCTTGTGAACACCACCCGGCGGGCCCCCGCTGCCACGGCCGCCTCCAGCACGTTCCGCGTGCCGGCCACGTTCACGTCGAAGATCACGCTCGGATCCGTCTGCCAGAAGCTGTACACCCCCGCGATATGGATCACCGTGTCGCAATCCCGTAGCGCTGCGACGACGGACGCCCGGTCGCGCACATCGCCCTCGATCGTCCGCAGCGAGTCGTGCCGCATGTCAAGCAAGCTGCCGGGCCGCACCAGCGCCTGGACCTCGTAGCCACGCAGCAGCAGTGACCGGGCGACGTGACCTCCGATGAATCCGGTCGCGCCGGTGAGGAGAACGCGACTCACGCTCTTGCTGCTCCGGGCTCCGCTTCGCTCGGCACCAGCATCGGGACGATTGTCCGCGCCACCTGGCCGAGGACGTGGCGCGCAGCTCGCGATCGTGAAGCGAGCCCGATCAGGTCGCGGACCGCCAACGGTCGCCGCAGCAAGAAGCCAATTGCGTGGAGCCATTCATTGGCTCCGCCGTCGTCCACGATCGTCTGCACCAATGCGGGCAGGCTCAGGCCGACCTCGTCGAGCACAACCCGGATGAGCACCAGGCTCACTCGGGCCCGCTCAGCCTCGGCGGCGATCCATCCACCCTCGAGGTCGAGAACACTAGCGCCTGATTCCTCGCCGCACCGCCTCTTCTCGGCGGCACTCAGCAGCGGGGAGGCCGTCGTGAGCAGATCGCACGGTGCGGATGCGGTGGACCCCGCCGGCATCTGTGCCCGCAGAGCTTCGGCGGCGGGCGACCCGTAGCTCCTGGCCGAGCCGTCTCCCATGGAAACCCGGTCCGCAATTACCACGTCGCCGGTGCGCAATCCATCACGCAACGCTCCCGCGAAGCCGAGCGAGAGCACGGCGCGAGGGTTGGTCTCGCCGAGCAACGCGCGCAGAGTCGGCCCGGCGGCCTCGCCGAGGCCGACGACGCCCGTGCGTACGTTCGCAGGCAACCTCCAGTCGGAGCCCAACTCCCGGGCGGTCGGGGCGATGACCAAGAGCTGCGTCATCCGCCTCGGCTTTTGGTGCTTTCGGCCCACCCCTCCCGGCTCCGTTTCCAGGCCTCGTACGATTGACCTGCCGCCGCGTCGCGGCCTGTGAATCGGATGTTGGAGATCGCCGTGTAGGGCAGGGTCAGCGATGCACCGGACTTGGTCTCGAAGAGCTGCACGAACGGCTCGCTCGCCGATGCGTCCCGGTTGTACACATAGCCAACCACCCTCGTGCCATCCATCCGATCCACGGTGACGTCACCGCGGTAGTCGAACGCGTGCTCTACAACGTCGACCAGCGTGAGCTCGCCTCTGAGAATGGGCTCCCAACCGCGGAGGCTAGCGTCGCCCTCCATCACTACAACCTCCCCGTGAGCGTCGACACCGCGGTGTCGCGCAGCCCCTTGAGCGAGCCGAACGTGGCGTTTACCGCGGTCGGCTCGTGGCCTGAGTGCACCATGCAGTCCTGGCAGTGCACGTTGCCGGAGGCTCTGCCGTACTCCTCCCACGGCGTTTCGTCCATGAGCTGCCGGAACGTTGGCGCGTAACCTTCCTGAAGCAGATAACAGGGCCTCTGCCAGCCGAACATGTTGTATAGCGGATTCCCCCACGGGGTGCATTCGTAGTCCTGCTTGCCCATCAGGAATTGCAGGAACAATGGGGATTGGTTGAACCGCCAACGCCGCTTTTTGGCCCCAAGCACCTGTGCGAACAGCTTGGTGGTACGGGAACGGCCGAGGAAATGCTCCTGGTCGGGTGCCTTCTGGTAGCCGTATCCGGGCGAGATAGTCATCCCTTCGACTCCCAGGTCCATCATGGCATCGAAGAATTCGCGGACGCGCAACGGCTCGGCGTTATCAAACAGCGTCGTATTCGTGGTAACACGGAACCCCTGCGCAACGGCGTAGCGGATCCCCTCGGCCGCCTGCGCGTACACGCCGTCGCGGCACACCGCTTCGTCGTGCTCCGGCTCCAAGCCGTCCATGTGCACGCTGAAGCTGAGGTAGCGCGAAGGTACGAATGCGCCCGCTTCTAGCTTCTCCTTCAGCACTATGGCGTTGGTGCACACGTAGACGTACTTGCGGCGTGCCACCAACTCGCGGACGAGCTCCTCGATATGCGGATAGAGCAGCGGCTCGCCACCCGGGATGCTCACGATCGGCGCATTGCACTCCTCGACCGCCGCGAGGCAATCCGCGACGGGTAAGTTCCGCTTCAGGATATGTGCGGGATACTGGATCTTGCCGCACCCAGCGCAGGCGAGATTACAGCGCAGCAGCGGCTCCAGCATGAGCACAAGTGGGTAGCGCTTCCTGCCCATCAGCCGCTGCTTCAACACGTAGGTCGCGACCGTCCACGCCTGGGCTGCTGGCACTGACATCGCCTGGACTCCTACCGTGCTTGCATCGCGGCACGGGCGCGTTATCCATTCGCTATGTGTCGCTACTTGTCCCGGCCCACGAAGAACTCCGCCATCGAATTGAGCAGCGCCCGCGCCTCGGTGCTGAGTCCCAGGCCGGCAGCAGTAGCGAGTGCACCCTGCGCGTGCATCTCTGCTTGTTGCTGCACGTATGCGCTCGCGCTCAGGTCGCCCAGCAGGCTAAGAATCCGTTCCACGTTGAGCCCGCTGACCTCCGCCTCGGCGTACGCCTCGTCCAGCCAGACGCGGTCGTCTTGGGTGGCATGCTCGAACAGATACACGACCGGAAGTGATTTCTTCTTTCGCTGTATGTCCGACCCCACCGGCTTCCCGGTCGACCCTGGATCTCCCCAGACACCGAGATAATCGTCACGGATCTGGAAGGCCACGCCGAGCGCACGGCCAACTCCTCCGAAGGCCTGGGCCTTGGCCTGCTCACCGGTTGCCAGCAACGCCCCCAGGTACATCGCGTTCTCAATCAACGCGCCGGTCTTTCGGCCGATCATGTCCACGTATTGCTCGGTGGTGATGTCGTCCGCCTGCTCGAAGGACACGTCCAGGTATTGGCCCTCGATCATCTCCAGGTAGCGCAGTGTGAGCTCGTTGCAGGCCTGCACGACGAGCTCGGCTGTGAAGCCACCGCTGGTGAGAGAGGCCGCCATCTGATCGGCGATCACCCGCATCGCGTTGCCGGCAGCCACCGCGGGAGCCACACCCGTGATGCTCCACAGCGTTGGCCGCCCCCTCCTCGTGACGTCCTGGTCCTGTATGTCGTCGTGGATCAGCGAGAAATTATGGACCAGCTCCAGCGCCGCGGCCGCGGGCAGCGCCTTCTGCCAATCCCCTCCCGCGAGATCGCATGCGGCCAGACACAGGACGGGGCGTAGCGCCTTCCCGGTCGACTCGGAGACTGGCTTGCCGTCGGCGTCCTCCCAGCCGAGGTGATAACGCAGCAGGCCGAAGAACCCAGAGCCCGAGTCTGCGACCGCGTCGCGCAGGTGAAGCTGGACGTCAGCCAGATAGCGCCGTTGCAGCACGGCGACCTCTCGTTCCGCCGTCGCTAGCAAATCCGCCCTCCGTAGGTGACTCTTGGGCAGCGCCACTTGCCCGCTTCCACGGCGCCGTGGCCAGGTGGAGAGGGCCACTGGGGCGAGCCTACCGTCGCCTCTGTGGAGTGTCAAGAACATCCGCGAGGCCACTGGAGCATGATGAGCGACGCCGGCACTGCCGGGTGCTAATCTAACGGCCATGTTCGAGATTCAACATCTGGTGGATTCCTGCCGTGCGGCGCTTGATGAGCACAGCCCCACGACGGCCGTGCGAGATGTGGTTCGCGAGGCGATCTCCGACCCGGTGGCCGTGCACGCCGTATTCGGAGAGCCGGCCAGGGCCGAGGTCGCAACGCTGCATCAGGCTCCGGATCTCACCGTACTGCACATCGTCTGGGGGCCGGGCATGGCGATTTACCCCCACGACCATCGGATGTGGGCGGTGATCGGCGTCTTCGGCGGGCAGGAGGACAACACGTTCTTCAAGCGATCTGCCTCCGGGCTCGACCGCGCAGGAGCGAAGGAGCTCGGCGAGCGTGACGCGGTCGTCCTAGGTGCCGAGGTGATCCATGCCGTGGCGAACCCCAGCACGCGCCAGTTCACCTCGGCCATCCACGTCTACGGCGGGGATTTCTTCGCTCAGCCCCGTAGCGAGTGGGACCCGCAGACCCTTACCGAGAGGCCATACCAAGTGGAGCAGCTGCGTGCGCTCTTCGCCGAGGTCAACGAGCGGATCGAGGCCGAGCGAGGCGGGTAGACCGCGTGCTCAGCCGGTGCTACGGCCGATCTCCTCGATCAGCTCTGCTGTGTGCATGATCCCCAGCCGGAAGTAGTCCCTCCGTATGTTCTCGTTCGGCGCGTGGATCCGATTGCCGGGATAGTCGATACCGCACGAGGCCACGGGAACCCCCAGGATGTCCTGCACTGGATGCTGCGGACCCGTGCCCGGCATGCTCGGCATGATGTAGGGCTCGCTCCCGTACACGGTGCGCGCCGAGTCGGTGACCAGCTTCACGAACGGGTCGTCGATCGAGGTCCGCGCCGGATGCTCGGAACTGTGCACGCTCACCTTCACGTCGCTGAACCCGTGCTCGTCCAGGTGCGCCCTCAGGCTCGCTAGTATCTCGTCGGGGTCCTGGTTCGGCACCAGACGGAAATCGAGCTTCACCCGCGCGGACGCCGGGAGGATGGTCTTGGCGCCCACCCCGGTATACCCGCCGCCGAAGCCTGCGATGTTGCACGTCGGGTCCATGATGAGCCTGCGCCGGAACTCGTAGCCCGTGGCTTCCCCGAGGGCCAATTCTACGCCCAGGTTGTGCAGGAATTCCCGGGAAGTGTCCGGCAGCGCCTCGATGGCGGACGCCTCCTGCTCCAGCGCCGGGCGTACGCGGTCATAGAAGCCGCGGAGTTTCACGTGCTCGGAGGAGTCCTTCAGCGTGTTGAGCGCCCACACGAGTCGCCACGCGGGGTTGGGAACCACGGGCGCGTAGGACGAGTGTGAGTCCGTGGTCGCAGACGCGCATTCGAGCTCCACGTAGAGCAACCCTTTCACACCCAGCATCACCATGGGACGGCCGTCCCAGTTGACGCCGCCGCCCTCCCAGATGCACGCATCGGCGCGCAGCCTGTCGGCATTGGCGCGAACGAAATCCTCGAAGCCAAGAGAGCCGATCTCCTCGGCTCCCTCCAGGCACCACTTGATGCGTAGGGGCAGATCGCCCCTGGTCGCTCGCAGCGCCTTGATCGCGGCGAGGCGGGCCACGATCGGCCCCTTGTCGTCGGAGATGCCCCTACCGTAGATGTATCCGTCGCGCTCGCTCGGCTCGAATGGCGGCGTCTCCCACTCGTCCAGTGGGTCGGGCGGCTGCACATCGTAGTGGTTGTAGAAAAGCAGCGTGCGGTCGGACTTGCCGCCCGCCTCGGCGATGATCCCGGGATAGTCGGGATCGCCTGTGGGCACGATGTCCGCATCGAAGCCGGCGTCAGTGAGCAGCCCGGCCACCATGTCCGCGCACTCGCGCACGCCCGCGCGCTGGGCACTCACGCTGGGCTGCGCGGCGAGCCGTTTCAGGTCGTCGATTGCCTCTTCCAGGTGGGCGTCGATGTAGGCCTGCGTCGAATCGTCCAAAGAGTCGTCTCCCATGCAGTGGTGTGAGTTTGCCTCGGCGGCTCGAGCCTATTCTGAGGGGCGACGACCCCGACGGAAGGGGGTCTAGCCGCCGGCCCTGTCCTTGCGCCGGCGTTCGGCTCGCGTGGGTGGCACCTCGACCGGCCACACCGACTCCGCCTCGCACTCGTCGTCGGGGCCCAGGGTACGCAAGTCCGTCAGGAAGAGCTCACGTGCTGGCTGCTCGGTGGCTTGCACCTCGTGATCGTGCATCCAGCCGTGTACCGCTCGGTGGGCCTCCGGCATGTTGTTGTGTGGGCCCTTATAGATCGTGGTGGCGGCCTTCACCTCTGGGAGCACACCCGCGTGCACCCTGTCATTGCCCTCCACCTCCACGTCCACCGGGTAGCCAACCTCCACGTCCACCACGACGCTGCCCACCTCGTAGTAGATACCGAAGCCAGGGCCCGTCGGCCTGATGCCCTGCGACTCCAGATAATCGGACGTTTCGCCTAGGAGCTGGGTGACCTTCTCGGTCACCTTGTTGAGGGTCGTTTTCGCGCGCACCGCAGCCATTTTCTGCTCTCTGAACTCTTTGATAGTGATGTCGTAGGCCATGGGTGCTCTCCTCTGGTAAGACTCCCTGTTCTGTGCAGCCGCTGTTAGCCCCCGCCCGAGGGCCCTTCGACTACGCCGGGCGCTGTCATGCGTGCCGGGTCGAGCAGCACGTCGAGCTCCGCGTCGCTTAGGCCCGCCTCGGTCTTGGCCAGCTCGCGGATGGTGACACCCTTTGCGGCGGCTGCCTTGGCGATGGCCGTGGCCTTGTCGTAGCCGATTGCCGGCGTTAGGCCGGTGGCCATCATCAGGCCCTGCTCCACCATGTCGGGGCCGCGCGAGGTCGCCGTGATGCCGCGCAGGCATTGCTCCTCGAAGTTCTTGGCCGCAGATGCGAGCAGCGTGATCGACTGGTGTAGGTTGTAGGCCGCAACCGGCCAGTAGGTGTTGAGTTCCAAGTAGCCGCCCTGCGCTGCCGCGGCGACCGCGGCGTCGTTCCCGATCACCTGGCATACCACCTGCACGACGGATTCGGGGATGACCGGGTTCACCTTGCCTGGCATGATCGACGATCCCGGTTGCACCGTGGGCAGGTCCAGCTCGCCCAGGCCGGCCCGTGGCCCGGAGGCGAGCCAGCGCAGGTCGTTCGCTATCTTCTGGAACGAGACGGCGGCGCCGCGGACCGCGCCGCTTGCGGCGAGCATCGCGTCCTGGGTGTTCTGCGCCTGGAAGTGATGCTCCGTCTCTCGTACGGGCATGCCGAGCTCGCCGGCGAGGATCGCGCACACTCTGGCGGCGAATTCCTCGTGGGCGTTGATGCCGGTGCCGACGGCCGTGCCACCAAGCGCCACCTCAGAAAGGGCGGCGACCTGCGGCTCCAGGCGCTTCTTGGCTAGCTCCATCTGGCTCGCATAGCCCTGGAACTCCTGACCGAGCCTAATCGGTGTGGCGTCTTGGAGGTGGGTCCTACCGGTTTTGATGATGCCCCAGAACTCCTCGGCCTTGGCCTGGAGCGTCGCACGTGCCTGCTCGATGGCTGGAAGCAGCTGGATTTGGATCGCGTGCGCCGCGGTGAGCTGGCTGGCGCTGGGAATCACGTCGTTGGACGACTGGGCCATGTTCACGTGGTCGTTGGGGTGTACGCCAGAGCCCTCCGCGATCTCTCGTGCCCGGCGCGCGATCACTTCGTTGGCGTTGGTGTTCGTCGACGTGCCCGAGCCGGTCTGGAACAGATCCACGACGAACTGCTCATCCCACTTGCCGTCCACCACCTCGGTGGCCGCCTGGCTGATCGCGTCGGCGATGCCGCCGTCGAGCAGGCTGAGGTCCGCGTTGGCGCGGGCGGCAGCGCGCTTGATCATCCCAAGCATATGCAAGAAATCGGCGGGATACCGCAGGGGACTGATGGGGAAGTTGAGTACCGCACGCTGCGTCGAAGCGCCCCAGTAGGCCCCTGCGGGAACCTCCATCTCCCCCATGGTGTCCTTCTCGATACGTGTTCCCTGCTCCGTCATTGCTCACGTCTCCAAATTCTGTTTTGACCACCCACCGCAAGGACAGGCAGCCATGTTATCGCCAGGTCATGGGAAGTACTAGAGCGCCTGCCGATGGGACGAATCGGGTACTAGGACCAAGTCTCGCAAGGCCGTAGGTGAAGCCGATTCAGGGTCACGAGAGCCCTATGCTAGAATCGCGTCCATTCTACGTGGCGCCGACGCCATGACTATGTGTTATGCCTGACCGAAGCCCGCTCTTGCAGGCCGTCAACGCGCTACTGATTTCCGCCGCTGTCCTGGCGGTGACCCTTCTCGCTTCCTGGCTGGCAAACCGGGTCGACGACGTCCTTGGGCACGGACCGTTGCCCAGCGGGATACCGCCGGTCAACGCTTTCCTGCTCACCCTCATTTCAGGCGGACTGGCGTTCCTCGCAGGTGGCTTGATGCTCTTGGGTGTGAGGCAAGCCAAGTACGTCAGCCGGCAGTTCGCCTGGCTCGTGTACGTGATCGTCGCCTTGCCGCTACTCGCGCTGATGTTCGTGCCCCTGCAACGATTCGGCGCCGACCCCTTCATGTCGTTCCCTGCATTCCTCGTCGGGATCCCGGGGCGCATGGTCATGGCGGCCTCGCTGGGGGCGCTGTTCATTGGCTCGCTGAACCTCCGGCGCGCGGAGCCGGCGATCGCCTCAGAGTCGTCTCGATCAAGCCTCCGCGTTTCCTCGACCGGTGTGCGCGGCCTCCCTGGGCGGTTCACCCCGAACGGATGGCGGGCCATATCGTTCATGCAGGAGGAGGCGCAGCGCTTCGAGCACGGTTATATGGGAACCGAGCACCTGCTGCTCGGCTTGCTCAGGGACGCTCGATCGCAAGCCTCGCGCGTGCTAGTGAACCTGGGCGCGGAGCCGTCCGGCTTGAAGTCGCAACTCGAGGGCATCATCGGCCGGCGCGGCTCGCTCTACACCGGCGGTACCGGCATGACCCGCCGATGCCAGCGCGTGATCGAGTCCTCGGCACGCATTGCCCGCGCGTCGGGTCAACGCACCGTCGGCACCGGCCATCTGCTGCACTCGCTGGTCGAGCAGCCTGAGGACGTAGCGGGCCAGTTGCTCGAGGGCTCCGGGATCACGGCCGACCGAGTCTTGACGGAGCTGCGGCACATGGGTCCCGAGGGCGAATAGCGGAGCGCCGGCCCTGCTATTGTATAGGCGAGGGCCCGTAGCTCAGTGGTTAGAGCGGACGGCTCATAACCGTTTGGTCGCAGGTTCAATTCCTGCCGGGCCCACCAACCAGATTATCTGCGGGTGACTTCCTCGTCCGGCGGATAGACCGTGGAGACCTGCCGGCCGATCTCTTTGTCGAACAGATTCAGCTTCGGGCAAAGCGCCGCTCGCAGCACGTCACCACGAGAGATGATGCCCACCAGCTCGCCGTTGGAAACGATGGGGACGCGGATGATTCGCTCTCTTTACAGCACACCCGGAACCTGGTCGACTAGCGGGGCCGCGTCGACGGCGATGACCTTTTTGGGTCATCAGCGTCTCGATGGGCATGGTCTCTGGTCGGCTCAGTCGTGGAGTCCCTGGATTAGTAGGTAACCTGCGGGTACGGAGCGAGGATCGGCATGAGTCAGATTCCCGTGGCAGCGGCTGCGGTTAACGAGCAGACCAGCACGAACGTGGCCGCGATCGAGTTCGCGGGCCTCACCAAGCGCTACACTGGCGGGCACCTCGCTCTGGATTCCCTCACGCTGAGCGTGCCGCAGGGATCCGTGTTCGGCTATCTCGGCCCGAACGGAGCCGGCAAGACCACCACCATCAGACTCATGCTCGACCTGCTCCGGCCCACTTCGGGCAGAGTCAGCATGTTCGGCGTCGACTGCAACGCCGCCGGCCCCGCCATCCGCGGTCGCATCGGCTACCTGCCAGGCGACCTGAGCCTCTACCCGTCGTTCACCGGCGAGCGCATGCTGCGCTTCTTCGGCGCGTTGCGGGAGAATCACATCCGGTGGGACTACGTTCGCGACCTCTGCGGCCGGCTCGATGTCGAGCTCGACCGCCCCACTCGCGAGCTCTCGCATGGGAACAAGCAGAAGGTGGGCATCGTGCTTGCGCTCATGGCCGAGCCCGACCTCATAATCCTCGACGAGCCCACCAATGGCCTCGATCCGCTGGCCCAGCACCATGTCATGGAGATGCTCCGCGAGGTCAGCGCCCGAGGCTCGACCGTTTTCTTCTCATCCCACAACCTGTCCGAGGTCGAGGCCATATGCGACCAGGTCGCCATCATCCGGCGCGGCAGACTCGTAGCCGTCGAGCGGGTTGAGGAGCTCACCTCGCGCGCCGTAACTAGGCTGCGCATGACCTTCGTCGCCGCACCCGCTGCCGATGCGTTCGCCGGAGTGGGCGAAGTGCGGGAGATCGGTCGCAGTGATGGCGGCAGGCTGATCGAGCTCGAAATAGCGGGCGAAGTGGACGGCGCGATCAAGGTGGCGGCGCGCCACCACATGGTCTCGATCGAGACGGAGCGCCCGTCTCTCGAAGATACGTTCCTGGCCATGTACGAGGAGGGCCTATCAGCTGAAGAGAATGAAGATGCTTGACCCGCTGTTCAAGAAGTCATTCACCGACCTGCGTGGACAGGTGCTCGGCTGGGGCATCGGCATGGGCTTCATGCTTGCGCTCACAGTCGCGTTGTACCCGAGCATCTACGTGGCGTACTCCGACATGCTGGATAAGATGCCGGAAGGCCTGATGGCGTTCCTCGGTGACGACATCTCAATGGATCGGCTCGAGGGGTACATCAGCGTGGAGTTCTTCAGCTATGCACCTGTGGTCGTCGCCATCTTCGCCATCCTCGCCGGCACGTCGTCCCTGACCGGCGAGATGACCGAGGGCACCATGGACTTGCTGCTCGCGCAGCCGTTGAGCCGCGTCCGCGTTGCCACGATGAAACTCGCGGCGCTGGTCGCTGCCAACGTCGCTATGGTGGCGATCATGGCGGCTGGCCTGTGGGTGCCGCTCGCGTTCATGGACGTGCACGCCGCGCATCTGCGCATCGTCAACACGTTCGTGCTGCTGATCCCGTTTATGGTCGGGGTGGCGTTCGCTTCGTCACTACTGGCACAGCTCCTGGGCAGCCGCATGTTCGCGGGCACCATGGTCGCCGTCGTGCTGGTCGCCTCCTACATCCTAGAGGCGCTGGGGAACCTCAACAGTACGATCGACGCGGGGCGCCCGTTGTACGTCACTGCCTATTATCAGGGCCGCCAGGCGCTGATGTCGGAGATCGAATGGAGCTACCTGATCCCCCTGGTGCTGGCGGTGCCCGTGCTGGCGGTGATCACGGTTGCCGTGTTCGATCGCAGGGACATCGGCGCCAACAGCCTGGTTCGCCTGCCCCGCCTGTTACGAAAGCGCTCCACGAACGCCCTCTCCTGACGCAAGGCCGCCTCACTTGACACGTCACCTGTGGTGGTGACAATGCCCCCACGCAACTCGGCGAGAACGAGAAGAGGGGGCAAACGATGACCGACGTTTCCGTTTACACGCAGGACCGCTTTCCCGTGATCCGGGGTGGCGCTTACGCATACGACCAGTGGCTTGAAACGTTGGACGTGCCCGTGCATCGTGGGTACTTCATCGAGGATCTGCGCGAGGTGGAGGTGGCCCCGTGGCCCGAGTTCAACTGCAACGCCGCCTTCGTGCAGCTCGAGGGTATGCAGGGGATCACCGAAGCTCGCATCACCGAGATCCCGCCCGGTGGCAGCACGCCGCCGGTGAAGTTTGCCCTCGACGAGGCCATCTACGTTGTCAGTGGCCACGGCATGACCACCGTATGGACCGAGGGCGGCGAGAAGCGGAGCTTCGAGTGGGGACCGCGAAGCCTCTTCCTCATCCCCCAGGGTAGCTACCGTCAGTTCAGCAACGCGCGAGGCGACCAGCCCGCCAGGATCGTCCACAACGACTATTTGCCCATGGCCATGTCGCTGGTGCCCGACCCGAAGTTCTTCTTCAACAATGCCTACGAAGATCCCGGATTGCTCCAGGCCAAGGAGGGTGAGCTCTATTCCGTCGCCAAGCGGGCGCCGGGCGAGGGCCGCGGTGCGTCTTGGCACGGTAATTTCTTCACGGACCTTGCCGCGTGGGATGGCCTCGTGCCGCATCGCCAGCGCGGCGGTGGCGGACACGTGGTGGACATCAGCTTCCCGAGCTCCGAGATGGGCGGCCACATGTCCGTGTTCCCCACGGGAACCTACAAAAAGGGTCACCGGCACGGGCCCGGCGTGGTCATCATCATTCCGTCGGGCGAGGGATTCTCCGTCATGTGGCAGGAGGGCCAGGAGCAGGTGCTGGTGCCGTGGCACGAGGCCAGTATGTTCGTCCCGCCCAACCGCTGGTTCCACCAGCACTTCAACGTGAGCAAGGTTCCCTCTCGCTACCTCGCCCTGTCGCCCATGCGGCAAGCCCGTCCGTCCGAGACCGTCGAGGACCAGATGCGGGACCAGATCGAGTATGTCGACGAGGCACCGTGGATCCGTGAGCGCTTCGAGACCGAGCTCGCCAAACGCGGCATCGAGAGCCTCATGCCGGACGGCGCCTACACAGACCGGGACTACAAGTGGGGCTATGCGGAAGGCGAAGAGACCGGAGCTCAGCTGTTCCTGGGAGACAAGGCACCGGTGGCCTAACCGCGCACCCCTGCCAAGCGCCGGATAGAGGGAGGACCCATGGCGGTCAACGAAGCATCGGGGACCCAGCTCGAGGAGCTTGAGCTCTTCTACGAGGAGCTGCGTCAGGCCAACGGTCACCCTCTGTGGGTGCGCGACCCAAATCCTCCCAAAGTACTGCCGTTCCTGTGGAAGTGGAGCGACTACCGCCCATTGCTGATGAAGGCGATGGAAGTCGTGCCCATGGAGATGGCGAATCGCCGCGCGCTGTTCTTCGCCAACCCCGGCCTGAAGGAGCAGAAATCCGCCACCTCCACGCTGCTGGCGAACCTACAGGTCATCAAGCCAGGAGAGATTGCCCCAACCCACCGTCACTCTCCCTCGGCGCTCCGCTTCGTGATCGAGGGCAAGGGCGCGTTCACCTCCGTGGAGGGCGAGAAGTCCTACATGGAACCCGGCGACTTCGTCACCACGCCCAACTGGACCTGGCACGACCACGGTCACGAGGGCGAGGGCCCCATGATCTGGCTCGACGGCCTCGATCAACCTCTGGTCGAGAAGTTCGAGGCGTTGTTCTGGGAGGGCTACGAAGACGAGACCTATCCGCTCTCCAAGGCGAACGGCCTGTCGCAGCGCATGTACGGAGCGGGCAGCCTGCGGCCGACCTGGGTGAAGTACAGGGACTCCGGCAAGCCGTTCATCGACTACCAGCGTGACAGCCCGATGGTGAACTACAAGTACGCTCAGGCCAGGGACACGCTGTTCCAGCTCGCCAAGGAGACCGAAGGCAGCCCCTTCGACGGAGTGACCCTCGAATACGTGAACCCGAACACCGGCGCAGCGGCGTTCGCGACCATGGCGTGTTTCGCTCAGCTATTGGGCAAGGGGCAGCACACCAAGGCCCATCGCCACACCGGCGGTACCATCTACCACGTGATCGAAGGCAGGGGCCACAGCGTCATCGGTGGCACGCGGTTCGACTGGGGGGACAAGGACACATTCGTCGTGCCCAGCTGGTCCTGGCACGAGCACGTCTCCGAGACCGACGCTGTGCTCTTCTCATACAACGACACGCCTGTGGTCTCCAAGCTGGGCCTCTTCCGCGAGGAGGCCTACGGCGGGACGGGCGGCCAGCAGGCGGTGACCGGGACGTTCAGCGGCAAAGCCTAAGCCCCTGCTATAGGCCGGTGATGTTGCCTGCCTGGTCCACGTCGAGGCCGCGCGGCACGCGCGGCATACCTGGCATGGTCATAACGTTGCCCGCGATCGGATACACGTAGCCTGCGCCCGTCGAGACGCGGACGCCAGCGATCTCGAACGTATAGCCGGAGGGCCGGCCCTTCAGCGCCGGATCGTGGGAGAGTGAGAGTGGCGTCTTGGCCATGCAGACGGGTAGGCTGTCCAATCCCAGGCTCTCGATCCGCACCAACTCCCGCTCGGCTTCTCGGCTCCACCTCACGCTGGCGCCTCCGTAGACCTTCGTTACCAGCACATGCACCTTCTGGCGTATCGGGGTTCCTTCCTGGTAGAGGTACTGCGGCTCCGGGGCGTCGTCTTGGGTCAATCGCAGCACTGCCTCCGCCAGATCCGCCGCACCGGAGCTGCCGTCGGTGAATGGTGTGCAGATCACCGCCGCCGCCGCCCCGGCGGCCACCGCCACGTCCTGCAGGATCACGAGCTCCTCCGGCGTATCGGTGGAGAAGCGGTTGATCGCGACGACCACCGGCAGCCCGAAGGAGCGTACGACGCCGACTAGGTGCTCCAGGTTCGACGACCCGATGCGGACTGAGATCGGGTCGACGCGGTCGAGCGAGTTCGCGGGCACGCCACCGTGGGACCGCATGGCCCTGACGGTGGCCACCAGAACAACGGCGCTGGGCCTGAGCCCTGCCCCTCGCGCCTTGATGTGCATGAACTTCTCAAAGCCGAGGTCGGCCCCGAACCCAGCTTCGGTCACGACGAAGTCCGCATGGCCCATGCCGAGCTTGTCCGCGACCACGGAGCTGGCGCCGTGCGCGATGTTGGCGAAGGGCCCCGTGTGCACGAGCGCAGGCTGCCCCTCGGCCGTCTGCACGATATTCGGCAGCAGCGCGCGTGACAGGAGCGCCGTAAGCGAACCCGTCGCCCCCACCTCCTCCGCCGTCACTGCGTGGCCATCCGCCGCGTAGCCGACGGTGATTGCAGCGAGGCGCCTGCGCAGGCTGGGCAGATCCTCGGCGAGCGCTAGGACAGCCATAATCTCGGAGGCCGCGACGATGTCGAAGCCGGTCTCGCGCACCGGGTTTCCACCGAGCCCCGTGACCACCCGCCGCAGTGCGCGATCCGATATGTCCGTGACGCGCCCCCACAGGATGTCGGCAGGGGTGAAGCCCGGCACCAGGCCGCGCCGCGCCGCATTCTCCGTCAGCGCCGCTAGCAGGTTGTGCGCGGATGCCACAGCGTGAGCGTCGCCGGTGAAATGGACGTTGATCTCGTCCTCGGGAACCACACGCGATCGGCCACCACCGCTTCCGCTACCCTTCATGCCGAATATCGGTCCCATGGAAGGCTCGCGCAGCGTCACGACGGCGCGATGACCAGCGGCGGCCAACGCGTCGGTGAGGCCGATGGAGACCGTCGTCTTGCCTTCGCCCGCGGGGGTGGGATTGACGGAGGTGACGACGATGAGCTTGCCGGAGCGTGTGCCGGCAGCGATGGCATCGAGCGATATTTTCGCGGCGTGATAGCCGTAAGGGATGGCGTGCTTCGGCTCCATGCCGAGCTCACGGACCAGCGCCGAGATGGGCTGGATCGGGTCCACGCGTGCCGTCCCCGCGCCCCTACTTCGCGGCCTGGAGCGCCTCGTACACCTTCTGCGCCGTCACCGGCAGGTCGCGGATGCGGATGCCCACGGCGTCCTCGACCGCGTTGGCGATGGCGGCGGCGGTTGGAGCGTTTGGGCTTTCGCCGATCGACTTGATTCCGTACGGGCCGACGCCCTTGCCCTCGGTGCCGAGGATCACGGTCCGGAATTCAGGGATGTCGGCCATGCACAGCACCTTGTAGTCGGCGAACGAGAGTGTCGATACGTGACCGCCCTCGCGCACGAGCTCCTCCAGCATGCCGTAACCGACGCCCATCATGGCGCCACCGTTGATCTGGCCCTGGTGGCCGATCGGGTTCACGATGCGTCCGGTGTCGTGGGCGGACGTCAGTTTCAGCAGTGTCACCTGGCCCGTCTCCATGTCCACGGCGACCTCTGCGACCTGTGCGGTGTAGCCGGTCACGTCCGCGCCGCGAGCCGACGCCTCGGCCCTGCCGATCACCGGCTGGCTGGTGCGCGCGACGAGCTCGCGCCAAGGCTGCGACTCGCCGGTGTCCGTTCGCGTTAGCTTGTCGCCCTGGATCACCAACTGCTCCTCGGGCCAGTTCTGGAGCTCGGCCGCCAGCTTGAACACCTCGCTCTGTGCCTCCTTCACCGCGTTGTCCGCGGCGATGCTGCCCAGATTGGTCACGCGGCTTCCGCCGATGCCTGAGTCGTTGTCGAACAGGCCCGTTGCGTGCACTTCGATGTGTACCATGTCCACCGGCAATCCCATCGTCTCCGCGACCACCTGTTGAGTGACCGTGGTGGCGCCGGCACCTTGGTCGAATAGCGGCGTCTGAACGCTGACCGTGCCATCCGCGTTCAGCGAGATCTGGGCGTTATTCATCCCACCGCCCGGCGCACGCTCGCCTACGGCCACCGCGCGCCCGTACTTGACGCGGGCACTTGCCTCCGGCTTTGGAGAGCGGTAGCCGGACTCGGCCACCGCAGCCCGCAGCGTCTCGCCGGATCGGTTCTCGATGAACGTGTGGCCCAACGCGCTGGGCTCGCCGTCGCCAACGAAGTTCATCAGCCGGAACTCCACCGGGTCCATGTCGATGGCGTGTGCGATCTCGTCGATCTGCGACTCGAGGGCGAAGAGACCCTGCGGCTCGCCGGGCCCGCGCATGTGGCCTGCCGGAACGTTGTTCGTGTACACCATCTTCTGCACCACCCGCGCGTTGGCGCACCGGTACGGCCCGCCTGCACCGAACGCGCCTCCCAGGATGCCGGCGGGCTTGAAGCCAACGTATGCGCCGCTGTCGAATATGATCTCGACGTCGTGCGCCGTGATTGAGCCATCGCGTTTCACGCCTGTGCGCACCGTCATCTTGGAGGCGTGCCGGGGGTTGCCGGCCATGAACTCCTCGGAGTAGTCGTAGACCATGCGTACGGCGCGTCCTGCCGCCTTTGACAGGAAGTGGCCCAGGGGCACGTTCATGGGCGATCCCTTGCCGCCGAAGTCGCCGCCGATCATCACGGGATGGAAGACCAGCTTTTCCGACGGGATGCCAAGCGCCCGCGACATCTGGCCACGCGCGGAGTACGGTGCCTTGCCCGGCGCCCAGATGTGCGTCACGTCGCCGCCGTCGACCCACACCAGCTGGTTATGAGGCTCGATATACACCTGGTGCTGCGTCGGCGTGGTGTACACGTGCTCGACGATCACCTCGGCCTCTTTGAAGCCCGCTTCGAGGTCGCCCTTGGCTTGCTCCTGGACGATCACCACGTTGGTGGGCGCCTCCAGCGGGTGGATGAGTCCCTGGTAGCTCGTCACGTCCGGGTGGAGGATCGGCGCACCGGGGGCCATCGCCTCTTCGGGCGTCACCGCAGCGGGGAGCTCCTCGTAGTCGACGTCGATCAGCTCGATAGCCCGCTGAGCAATCTCCTCGTCGTCGGCCACCACTGCGGCTACTTGCTCACCTGCGAACCGGACGACACCTTGCGCTAGCACCGGCACGTCGACGACGCGGCGGCCCCACAGGGTGTTCGGCGGCAGGTCGTCGCCGGTGACCACGGCGTGCACGCCCGGCAGCGCCTTTGCCGCCGAGGCGTCGATGCTCCGTATGCGTGCGTGCGGGTAGGGGCTACGCAGCGTCTTCGCCCAGACTGCGTTGGCGTGCTTGATGTCCGCGGCGTAGGCCGCGTCGCCGGTCACCTTCTCGGGTCCGTCGACCCTGCGGATGGGCTTTCCAATCGCGACGCTATTTTCGGTGGTCATCGATGTTCTCCTGGTATTCGAACGAACTCGGGCTAGAGCGGCGCCTAGGATAGCAAATCGCGGAGATCCGTAGCGCCCGGACTACCCCGGCGCGACGACCGGGGCGATCTCGCCCGCCGTGAAGCCGTACCGCTCCAGCACCTCGCTCGTGTGCTGGCCCAGCGTCGGCGCGGGCATGTGGATCTCACCGGGTGTCCGCGAGAGTTTCACGGGTATGCCGATGTGTCTCACGGCGCCTGCAACGGGATGCTGGAGCGTTTGGACCATCCCCCTGGCCAGCACGTGTGGGTCGGCGAAAACCTCCGCCATGTTGTAGATGGGGCCGCATGGCACGCCCGCGTCCTGGAGCAGCTCGAGCCACTCGGCCGAAGGCTTGGTGCACGTAGTCGTCTCCAGCTCGTCGGCGAGCTGGGTGTAGTGGCGCACGCGCTCGGCGTTGGTGGTAAAGCGCGGGTCGGCAATCAGCTCGGGGCGCCTTGCGGCGTGGCAGAAGCGCTCCCAGTTCACCTGATTGCCCGCGCCCAGATTGATGTATCCGTCCGAGGTGGCCAGCGCCTGGTACGGCGCCACCATCCGATGGGCGGACCCCTTGGGCTCAGGCGTCCCGCCGGAGCCCCACAATTCGGCGGCCTCCCAAACCGTGTAGGCGATGGCTGCTTCCAGAAGTGACGTCTCGACCACCTGGCCCTGGCCTGTCTTCAGGCGATGGATGTAGGCGGAGAGCACTCCGTAGGCCGCGTACATGCCCGCGTTCAGGTCCGCCAGCGGCACGCTCACCTTAACCGGCGGCGAGCCGGGATAACCGGTGACCGACATGATCCCCGACATGCCCTGCGCCACCAGATCGTACCCGGGCTGTTGGCTGTACGGCCCTGTCTGCCCGAAGCCAGAGATGGCTACATAGATCAGCGCGGGGTTCGCCTGCATCAGCACGTCGGCACCCAAGCCCAGGCGCTCCATGGTCCCCGGTCGAAAGTTCTCCGCAACCACGTCCACCTGGGCGGCGAGCCGGCGGAACACGTCCTTGTCGTGGTCCCGGCGAAGGTCCAGGACGATGCTTTTCTTGTTTCGGTTGATGCCCAGGTAGGCGACCGACTCGCCGTTGACGAACGGCGGGCCCATGCGGCGCGAGTCGTCCCCCTCGGGGCGCTCGACCTTGATGACCTCCGCGCCCATATCGCCCAGCAGCAGCGTGCAGAACGGCCCGGCCATCACCTGGGTCGCGTCGAGCACCGTGATCCCCTCGAGGGGCCCTGTTCGTGGTAGAAGACTCATTGCGCGCTACTTCCCGGTGAACCGCGGGGCGCGCTTCTCGACGAAGGCGCGGTAGCCCTCCATGCCGTCGTGGGTGTCGAAGATCGACAACGGGAAGGCCACCTCCTCATCGCTGAGGTTTCGCAACCCGGGATCGGTCAGCACCGTTCGCATGATGCGCTTGTGGCCCGACTGTGTCATGGGCGCGTACGCGCCCATCTTCGCGGCGAGCTCGTACGTGTGCTCCGTCAGGCGCTCGGCAGGCACCACCTCGGTGATCAGGCCGATGCGGTATGCCTCCTGTGCGTCCACGCTACGTGCGGTCAGTAGCAAGTTGTTGGCGTGTCCTGGGCCCACCAGGCGCACGAGCCGTCGCATCTCGCTGTAGCCCACCAGCACGCCTATCTTGGCCACGGGCACCCCGAAGATGCTGCCGTCGGCCGCGATACGCAGGTCCGCCGCCATCGCTAGCTCGCACCCACCGCCTACGCAAATGCCGCGGATCATAGCGATGATCGGCTTGGGCATGCCCTCTACGGCATTCAGCGCACCCTCGAACGCCGCCGCGTAGTCGACGGCCAGCGCGCTCGATGACCGGTGCGCGGGAAAATCCTTGATGTCGGCGCCCGCCGAGAAGGCCCGCTCGCCGGCGCCGGTGAGCACCACGACCTTGATGCCATCGTCCTCGCCAAGCTCCCGCGCCGCGGCGCCCAGCTCCAGCCACATGTCGTAGCTCATCGCGTTGTGCTGGCCAGGACGGTTCAGCGTGATGGTGCCGATACTGTCCTGGCGCTCGGTCTGGATGAGATCGCTCATGTCTTGGCGGTTCCTGGGAGTGTCATCGCAGCAGCCGGTCGCCGCAGCGCGTGCAGTATAAAGCGTCGTGCCGATTCGGCAGCTTGCAGTTACCACACACGAGTTCCTCGGCGCCATGTCTCGCCTTGGCTCCACAGTGCTCGCAGAAGCGGTTCGCCGCTCGGTTCAGCGTGCCACACCGCCAACACGCCGCTAGTGCGAGGCTGCGCCGGTAGCGGAAGGGCGACGTACGCTGGCCCCACAGGAATCGGTGATACGCCCACACTGCGCCGATTGCCACCAGGACCACGGATATCAAGGGCCAGCCGCCGAAGACTGCAACATTGAACGACGCGTGAAGAGCCGCGGCGCCGACGAGCGCCAGCAGCAAGGGCACGCGTCTCTTTCGGCCCGATCGTTGGTGGACCGCAAGCCCGTAGCCCCAAAGGCTGCCGAACACGAGGTGCGCCAGCGTGCTGAGCGGCGCGCGGGCCAGCATCACCTCCGGCCCGAAGTTGAGCACGTAGATTAGGTTCTCGAGCGAAGCGAAACCTAGGCTCGCCGCAGCTGAGTACACCAAGCCGTCCATGGGCTCGTCGAAATACAACGACCTGAACACGCTGAGCCTTACCGACGTGAACTTACTCAGCTCCTCCACCGGGCCGACTACCGCGAACATGGCGAGCGCGACGGCGTTCAGCGAGGCGCTCACCTCCAGCGCCTCGTCGCTGATGGCGAACGTCTCGATAATCGCGGCGGGGACGACCGACACCATCCCCCACAGGAACGTCAGCGCGATCAGCCGCCGTGGTGCCGGCCGGATGCGGTCGAGGCGGACGAAGAGCCAGAGCCAGAACAGGCCCGGCGCGAATGCGATCAACACGAACCCTTCGAAGCCCAAGACGCTCCTAGCGCTTGACCACCACCGTGTCCGCGATCAGGTCGTGCAGCCCTCGCTTGTCCGCGCGGAGGCCGATCATGAAGAGGCCCATTCCAAACGGCAGCGTCGAAAGCAGCTTTGCCGCCTCGCGCCCTACCGCCCGTCCGAACCCCACCCGTGAGCCGTCGACTCGCACGATGTACATCGTGAGCGCCCGCTTGCCGACGGTGGTGGCCCACCGGGCAACTAGGATCCCTGCGTAGAGGTACGGAAGCACCAGGTTGAGCAGATCGGGACCGCCAGTGTAATTCTCTTCCTGGAGGTAGTCGCTGAGATTCGTGTCGAAGAAGATCTGCATCAGCACGCCGAACAGAGCGAGCACGATCACATTGTCGATGATCGAAGCAACGGCGCGAACCCAGAATCCGCCAGGGATGGCGTTGGCATAGGCGGGTATGCGATGGCCGCGGCGGCTGGCCGCCGCCCCCTCGCCTGCCAGCGGTAGCCCGCAGTTGTAGCAGAATTCTGCGTGAGCGTCGTTGGGATGGTGGCAGCGTGGGCATGCGATGGAAGAGGGCGCTCGGATGTCGCTGGCCGGCTCTGCGGGGCTCTGCGCCGTCAGATTGTGTCCGCAGCTACCGCAGAAGCGATCGCCCTCGTGATTCTCTTGCCCGCATGCCGGACACGAGAACGGTGCGCCGTGCTCGGTCGTCATCGCCTGTTCCCTGTTTCCGCTAGTCGAGGTTCTGCGCGACGAGGGTGCTGTAGTAGGCCCACACACCACCGGCCCTGCCACCTGCACCGGGCGCCGCGCCGCGCGACAGCGGACCCTTCAGGTGCGGAAGCTCGCCCATCTTGGCGAACGCGGCGGCGTGCTCGTCCATCTCCTCCGCGGGTATGCCCTGGTAGTCGGGGCCCGCGATGCTGTAGGCGTACCAGTTCATGCGCGCCTGCTCCTCGAGCTGCAGCATGGTCATTACGGCGTCCTCCATGTTGCGCCCCGTGGCGGCAGCACCGTGCCCGCGCAGCATTACCGCTTTGCTCTCGCCGAGTGCGCCGACCACTCCCATGCCGTCCTCCTCCGAAAGGATCAGTTTCGAGTGCTTGAACACGGGGATGGGGTCGCGAACCAGCGGCGCGCCCTCGTTGCACATGGGCTGCAGCGGGATGCCGAGCAGGCTCATGATGATGGTGAAACGTGGGTGCACGTGCACCATCGCCTGTACGTCGGGCCGCTCGCGCAGGATGCATGAGTGCATCTTCACCTCGTAGCATGGCGAGGTGCCGCGGGGCCCGTCGACCATCTCGCCCTCCATGTTGACGACGATCATCTCTTCGGGCTTCACCACGGCCAGCGCATCGATAGCGTAGCCTCGGCCCTTCACCACGAACAGGTCGGGCTCATTGGGCACACGCATGCTCACGTGGCCGAGCGAGGCCAGGATGTGGGTGGACAGGCCGAACTCCGACAACAGGCGATTGGCGACGGCGACCTGCTCTTTGACCTCTTCGATCTCACGCGGCATGGGAGTGCTCCTTTGACTGCGCGCCTACGCGTCGCTGCGGCTTCGGACTAAAGCTCACGACGCACGTTCGCTCGGGATTCGCGGTCGGCTCGCGGTACCGGGCTTGTATCACTCAGCGAGGAGACCGTCAAACTCGATGGATCGTTACAGCATCCGCCCCTGCGAAGCGGGCGCAATGACCTCTGGCGTGTCGTTGCGCACGTTGCCGACGGCCGTCCCCACTTCGTAGGCCGCCATCGCGTCGGGTGGGTAGGGGAGGAGCAGGCGCTGCAGCGCGTCCGTATCGTGGTTGTCAAGTGCGAGCCACTCCTCGTGGACCTCGGTCGGCAGAATCACGGGCATGCGGTTGTGGATCGGCTCCATCAGCGCGTTGGGCGTCGTCGTCAGGATCGTGACCGAGCGTGCCGGGCCGTCCGGGCCGCGCCACTCGTCCCACAGGCCGGCGAAGCCGAACGGCTCCCACGTCGATAGGCCGATCCGGTACGGAGTTGTCCCACCATCGTGCTTTCGCCATTCGTAGAAGCCGTCGGAGAGCACCAGGCAGCGGCGTCGCTGGAAGGGCTCCGTGAACATGCCGTTGGTCGCCGCAGTCTCCGACTTGGCGTTGATGGCCAGCGGCAGCTTCCGCCCGCTAGGTTTGCTCCACCACGGTATGAGCCCCCAGCGCATGTACTCCGCTGTGCTAGTGCCCGTCGCACCGAAAGTCAGCACCGGGTCGGTCGGCGCCACGTTGTAGCGTTGGGTGTAGGCAACCGACGAGGGATCGAACCGAAAATAATCGAGCACCCCCTCGATGTCCACCACGAGTCCGAACCGTCCGCACATGGGCGCGCCGCCTAGCCGGCCAGCTCAGGCATGTGGAACTCGACGAGCTCCGCCGCTTTTACCGCGCCTGCCACTAGCTCGTCCACGTCCAGGTTGCGTTCCCGCTCAGAGATGTCGTCGATGCGCACGGCGGTCGACGGCGAGCGCGGGACGAACAGGGTGCAGCAGTCCTCGTCCGGGAGGATCGATGTCTCGAACGTGCCGATGTCCATGGCCTGTTCGATGATCTCCTGCTTGTCCATGCCCACCAGCGGACGCAGCACCGGCATCTTCGCCGCCTCATCCACCGTGGCCATGTTGATCAGCGTCTGTGAGCCTACCTGGCCCAGGCTCTCGCCGGTGACCAGCGCCCGTGCACCCTCGCGCTTGGCGATCGCCTCGGCGATGCGGATCATGAAGCGGCGGTATGCGACCACGCGCAACGGGCCCGGCACCGACAAGATGATGCTGCGCTGCGCCTCGTCGAAGGGCACGAGGAACAGGCGCGTGTCGTACTGATAGGTGTTTAGCTTCTCGGCGAGCTCCCGCGCCTTCTCGCGCGAGCGGCCCTCCACGAGCGGGAAGCTATGAAAATGCACCAGCGTTACCGTGCAACCCCGGCGCATCATGCGCCACGTCGCCACCGGCGAGTCGATGCCGCCAGACATGAGCACTGCCACCTTGCCCGCGGTGCCCACGGGCAGGCCACCGGCACCGCGTCCATCTTCGGCGTACACGTAGGCGTCGTCCGGCAGTATCTCGACGTGCAGGTCAAGCTCCGGGCGCTTGAGGTCGACGCTTGCCCCCGATTGCTCGCGAACGAGGTCTCCGAGCCTGACGTTCATCTCCATGGACGACATGCCGAACCGCTTGTCCCCACGGTTCGCCGATATACGGAAGGTGCCGAACTCACGACCTGCCGCCGTTTCCATGACGGCCGCTGAGATCGCATCGAAGTCCTTGGGCACGCGGTAGGCCAGCGAAAACTTCACCGCACCGAACACACGCGCGATGCGCTCGCGGATGGGCTCCCAGGCTGCTCCCGGCTCTAGGCTGAGCCGCACAATCATGCGCCCCGACCACACGCGCTCGACGCCCAGGCCCACTGTCGCGCGGCGCAGGTTGTCCACCAGCTGCCCCACGAACAAGCCCTGGTTCTTTCCCTTCAGCGCTATCTCGTGAAACCGCACGAGCACGTCCCTGGCAGGCTCCAAGCAATTCACCTCAGCGCGCCCATTCTAGCGTGGCGTCGCCTGCGAGGCGGTGTGCTCGTCTCTGGCGTCCATCGACAAGAGGAAGTCTGCCGTGGCCAGGATTGGTGCTCAGATTAGAGAACGTACCCGCGGACGTGCGTGACGCGTGGGAGGCCTAGGAGAGCTCGTGGGGCGCGGTTCAGCCGACACGTCCGTGTACGCGCTGCGGCCAACGACCCTGCGCGGCACACGCGCGTTGCCGGCGGACATCAACGAGCCTGGGCTGCTGGATGAGGACCTGAAGGACCTGGCCTCGCTGCGGGCCGTGCCCATCAATGGGTGCCCCTTCTGAACCGACATCAACGCATGAGACATGATGCGTGCGGCCCCGGATCAGCCACCGATGCAAAGCTCGAACACGCGGCCGCTTTGCACAGTAGTGACGCCTACAACCGCCGCGAGGGCCTCGCGGTGGTGATCGTACTCGAGAACTTCAGGAGCGAATTCAACCCCGCCTTAGGCGTGGAGCGGGGCGAGTCGTGCACCATGCCGCGGCAGCCCCCGAAGCCATGGCTCATGCGCGCTAGGCGGCCCTGCCAGCCGCATGCGCGAGCCTGTATTCGGTGCCGAGGCGCGCGACTATAATGCGGCTCCCATGACTCAGGCCAACGACACCGGTGCCACTCTCGGCCTCCCCGAAGGACTCACGGGCGAGGACCTGCTCGACATCTATGCCACCATGGTGCTTGTGCGCACGCTGGACGAGCGTGTTTGGGCCATGAATCGCCAGGGCAAGGCGGCGATCGTCGCGTCTTGCCAGGGCCACGAGGCGGCGCAGCTCGCCAGTGTCTGGGCGCTCCGCCGGCACGCCCCCGACTACTTCCTCTTCCCCTACTACAGGGACCTGGCCGTGCTGACCGCCCAGGGACTCACGCCCAACGAATCGCTGCTGGGATTCCTGGCGAAGGCCGGAGAGCCGCTATCGGGCGCGCGCCAGTTCCCCCAGCACGGCGCCATGCCCGAGCGCAGGGTTATCAACCCCTCTAACGTGGTCGGCACCCACGTACCGCAGGCCGTCGGATGGGCGCTCTCCGTGAAGCTCAGCGGCGCTCCCACGGTCGTCGCCACCTACATGGGCGACGGCGCGATGAGCCAGGGCGAGGTGCACGAGGCCATGAACTTCGCCGCGGTGCAGCGGCTGCCGATCATATTCCTGGTGGAGAACAACAAGTACGCCACCTCCACGCCACTGCACAAGCAGATGGCCATCGCCCACATCGCGGACCGCGCCGTCGCCTACGGCATGCCCGGCGTGACGGTGGACGGCACCGATGTGCTGGCATCCTATCGGGCGATCGCCCAGGCCGCCGAGCGTGCCGCATCCGGCGGTGGTCCGAGCCTGGTCGAGCTCGACGTGGAGCGGTATCTGCCCCATACCAGCGATGACGACGACACGCTGTACCGCGACCCCGCCGAGATCGAGGAGGCTCGTAAGCGCGACCCGATGAAGCATCTCAGCGAGCTTCTGCTGGGAGTAGGGCTCCTTGATGCAGCTCGTGATGCCGAGCTTCGTGCCAACGCAAAGGCCGAGGTGGACGCCGCCACCGAGGCCGCCGAGGCCGCACCGTTCCCGCCGGACGACGACGTGCTGGCCCACGTCTACGAGGAGCAGTAACGATGGCCACGATGAACGTCATCGAGGCCGTACGCTCCGCGATGTTGGAGGAGATGCGGCGCGACGACTCCGTCTTTGTTCTGGGTGAGGACGTCGGCAGCCGGGGTGGCGTGTTCCTGGCCACGCAGGGCTTCGTGGACGAGTTCGGCGAGGCGCGCGTCATCGACACCCCGCTCGCCGAATCCGCCATCGCCGGCATCGCAGTGGGCGCCGCCATGCGCGGGCATCGCCCCATCGCCGAGGTGCAGTTCGCTGACTTCATCTGGCCCACAGTCAACCAGCTCATCGGCGAGGCCGCGCGGATCCGCTATGGATCTCACAACAAGGTCCACGTGCCTCTGGTCGTGCGCTGCCCCTACGGCGGACACGTTCGCGGTGGGCTGTACCACTCGCAGAGCGTCGAGAGCTACTTCGCCCACACGCCGGGCCTGAAGGTGGTTGCCCCCTCCACGCCCTACGATGCCAAGGGCTTGCTGAAGGCGGCTATCCGTGCCGACGACCCCGTGATCGTCCTCGAGCACAAGCGGACTTACCGCTCCGTGCGTGGCGAGGTGCCCGATGACGACTACACCGTGCCCATCGGCGTGGCGGACCTGAAGCGCCAGGGCACCGAGGTCACCATCGTTACCTACGGGCTGACCGTCCACTACGCGCTGCAGGCTGCCGAAGAACTGGCGGGGGAGGGCGCCGACGTCGAGGTGCTCGACCTGCGCACGCTAAGCCCCATCGACGAAGAGGCCGTCCTCACGTCGGTGCGCAAGACCAATCGCCTGTTGGTGGTGCACGAGGACAACCGCACCGGCGGCCTCGGCGCCGAGGTGAGCGCCATCGCCGCCGAAGGCGCCTTCGACAGCCTAGATGCGCCAATCATGCGCTGCACCGGCCCCGACATACCCTCGATGCCATTCGCACCAACCCTCGAGGCCGCGTTCATGCCTACAGCAGACAAGATCGCGGAAGCCTTGCGCCGGCTGCTGGCGTACTGAGACGCGGAATGAGCACCATCATCGAGCTACCGCAGGTCGGCGAATCCGTGACCGAAGGAGTGATCGGCAAGTGGCTGAAGCAGCCCGGCGAGCACGTCGACAAGTACGATCCGCTGGTCGAGGTGATGACCGACAAGGTCAACATGGAGGTCCCCTCGCCATTCACCGGCACCCTGATCCGCACGCTGGTTGAGGAGGGCGATACGGTGCCCATGGGCCAGCCCATCGCCGAGATGGACGTCGAGGGCGGCGCTTCGTCGAAGCCAGGGAACGAAGGGGAGACCTACCACAGCTTCGCGTTTAACGACGCTGTTCGCAGTGTCGGCCCCACGGGCTCCGGCGAAGGCGGGCATGGGCGCCCCGATGCGCTGCAGAGCACGGCCGCTCCGCCAGTGCGCCCTGCACGTCCGGTCTCGGAGCCAGGACCGCTCGCCGGCCTGTCCCCCCTCGTTCGCAAGCTCGTCGCTCAGCATGGCGTCGATGTGGCGCAGGTCACCGGCACGGGCATGAGCGGACGCATCACCAAGAACGACGTGCTGCGGTTCGTCGACTCAGGTGCTCCCGATCGGGGGGAGGCGGAGGCGATCGCGGATGCGGATGCAACCACGACGCTGGCCCTCACGCCGCTGCGCAGGACCATCGCCGAGCACCTCAGCCGTGCCGCCAGTGAGATACCCGCGGCTTGGTCCATGGTGGAGGCCGACGTGACCGGGCTCGTCGCCAACCGTGACGCCCACCGCGAGTCGTTTGAGCGCGAGTACGGCGTGCCGCTCACCTACCTGCCGTTCGCGGCGCACGTCGTCGCCAAGGCATTGGGTGACAACCCACGCCTCAACGCGCGTTGGGCCGGGGACCACATCGTGCTGAACACCGCGGTCAACCTAAGTGTCGCCGTCTCGACCGACGCGGGTCTGACCGTGCCGGTCGTGCGAGACGCCGGTGGGCTGAGCGTTACCGAGCTTGCCCGGCGCATCCACGAGCTGACAGCGGCGGCGCGCTCCGGGTCGCTCATGCTCGACGATGTGCGCGACGGCACGTTCACGCTGAACAACACGGGTGCACTCGGTTCGACGGTGTCGGTGCCCATCATCAACCATCCGCAGGCGGCCATCGTCACCACCGAGGCAATCGTGAAGCGCCCCGTGGTCGTCGGGGCCGATGCCATCGTCGTACGCTCGATGATGAACGTCTGCCTGACCTTCGACCATCGTGTCTGCGATGGCGCTGAGGCGGGCGCGTTCCTGCGCGACGTGAAGGCTGGGCTCGAGGCCATAGGGCCCGATGTGAGCCTGCTGTGAGGAGGCCGAATGCCTGAGAGTGAGCTTGCCCTACGGTACGGGATGAACCCGCATCAGAAACCAGCCCGCGCCTACGTGGAAGGGAGAGAGCTCCCCTTCGTGGTGCGCAACGGCTCGCCCGGGTACATCAACCTGCTCGATGCCCTCAACTCATGGCAGCTCGTGCGCGAGCTGAAGGAGGCCACAGGGCTGCCCGCCGCTGCGTCCTTCAAGCATGTGAGCCCTGCCGGCGCAGCTGTGGCAGTGCCGCTGTCCGACGTGTTGGCACAGGCTTATTTCGTGACAGATGCCGACTTGTCGCCGCTCGCGACAGCCTATGCCCGCGCCCGTGGAGCCGACCGCATCTCGTCGTTCGGCGATTGGGCGGCGATGAGCGAGCCTGTCGACGAGGCGACCGCCCGCCTGCTGCGTCGAGAGGTATCGGATGGCGTGGTGGCGCCGGGATTCTCCGACGAGGCGATGGAGATACTTACGAAGAAGCAGGGTGGCCGCTACGCCGTGCTTGAGGCCGACCTGGCCTACCGGCCGGCGCCGATCGAGCGCCGGACCGTCTTTGGCGTCACGCTGGAGCAGGGGCGCAACGAGACGCCTGCAGGCGCGGATCAGCTCGCCAACGTCGCTACGGCGGCGAAGGAGCTCCCCGACGGCGCCAAGCGCGACCTGATCGTCGCGCTGACCGTGCTGAAGTACACGCAATCCAACTCCATGTGCATGGTGCTCGACGGCCAGGTGATCGGCTCGGGCGCCGGCCAGCAGTCGCGCATCCATTGCACGCGCCTCGCAGGCAACAAGGCGGACCTCTGGTATCTGCGCCAGAACCCTGCGACGCTCGGCCTTGATTTCCGCGAGGGCCTCGGACGCCCTGAGCGGGACAATGCCATCGACGGTTTCCTGCGCGACGACCTGGCGCCCGCCGAGATCGAGGCGTGGGCCGGAGCCTTCGCCACGGTCCCCAAGCGCCTCACCGCGGCCGAGAAGCGTACCTGGGTCGACGGCCTCACCGGCGTGGCCATGGGCTCCGATGCATTCATCCCATTCCGCGACAACATCGATCGCGCGGCCATGAGCGGCGTGAAGTACGTCGTGCAGCCGGGTGGGTCAGTGCGCGACGAGGACGTGGTCGCCGCGTGCGACCAGTATGGCATCGCCATGGCACTGTCTGGTGTTCGCCTCTTTCATCACTGATCGATACTGATCGATCGCGGGACGGAGCCTTGCGCGAACGGCTACAATTACCAGACCCAGATTCGACGGAGGCTGCTCATGGGAGAGGTACTCGGCGTCGGCTGCACTCACTACCCAGGCTTGCTTCGCGGCCCCAAGGGTTACACGGGTACCGTCCGGATGCTCATGAGCAACCCGGTCGTCTCCGACCGGATGCACGACCCCGCCAATTGGCCGGAGGGCGCGCGAGACCAGTGGGAGCGGCAGGAGGAGGAGGCGCTGGCGCACGAGCAGCGTATGATCGCCGCCTTCAGCGTGCTCCGCAAGCGCATCGACGATTTCAACCCTGACGCCATCATCATGTGGGGCGACGACCAGTACGAGAACTTCCAGGAGGACCTCGTGCCGCCCATGGTGGTGCACTGCGACGAAGAGTTTCCGGACATCCAGCCGCTGCTCCGCGCTCCGAGCAATCCCTGGGGCGAGCCGGTGGACAAAACGTTCTCCTGGAAGGGCGACCACGCCCTTGCTAAGCACATCGCCACCAGCCTGCTGGAGCGGGACTTCCCCATTGCCTACTCCTATAAGCCGCTGCACGCGCATGGCATGGCCCATGCATTCGCCAACACGCTGCTCTACCTCGACTGGAATCGCGAAGGGTTCCCGTACCCCGTCGTTCCGGTATCGGTGAACGCGCTGGGTACCAGTTTCGAGGTGTCGCAGAATGGATTCGGCCACCTCAAGCCGGAGATGGCGGGAGTCGATACCTCGGACCGCATATCGCCCCCGGGACCGTCCACGCGGTCGTTGTTCAAGCTTGGCAAGATGATCCGCGAGATCGTTGAGGAGCGCCCCGAGCGCGTCGTGCTGATGACTACCTCGAGCTGGTCGCACTCGTTCCTCACGCGCAAGAACGAGTGGCTGTTCCCCGACCGCGAGACCGACCTCATGCACTTCGAGCAGCTCAAGCGCGGCGATCAGCACCTCTGGGCCGACCTCACGTCCGAGCAGGTGGAGGATGCCGGAGGCCACGAGTGGCGCATGTGGTCCTGCCTGGCGGGCGCCACCGCGGGTAAAACGCCGGTCATCGTCGACTACGTCGACTCGTGGGTGTTCAACTCGGACAAGTGTTTCTGTTACTTCGACCCGTAGGCGCGCTGACACGCTGCTCATGACCATCACTGGATCCCACACACGTACAGCGGGTCGCCTCGTCGTGCTCGGCGCGGGCGTCGACTATCACGAAGCGTGGGAGCTCCAGTGCCATCTCGTGCGCCGGCGCGCCGATGGTGCCATCCCCGACACGTTGCTGCTCCTGGAACATGCGCCGGTCTACACTGCGGGCCGCCGGACGCTGCCCGAGCACGTGACCGGCGAGCTGAACGCTCCGCTGGTGGAGACGGATCGTGGCGGACAGCTGACATACCATGGCCCTGGACAGCTCGTGGGCTACCCCATCGTCTCGCTCGGCGAGCGGCGCATCGGGCCCAAGACGTACGTGCGATCGCTGGAGGCGTCCATTGTGCAGGCGCTGGCCCGCTTCCATGTGGATGCGTACACCGAGGACGGACTCACCGGCGTGTGGACGGAGCGTGGCAAAATCGCCGCCATCGGTGTGCGCATCAGCAGGGGGGTGGCCATGCACGGCTTCGCGCTCAACGTGACGACGGACCTCAGCGCCTACGAGCCGATCATCGCCTGTGGGCTCCCGGACCGCCCGGTCACCTCGATGGGCGCCATCATAAGCTCCCCCCCGGAGGTGCGCGAGGTAGGCGATGCTGTGGCCGATGCCCTCGGGGCCATGCTCGGCACTGATTGGAACCGTGCATCGCTGTAATGTGTCATTCTTTTTGTTGAAAGTTAGGTTGTTTCACCCCTAGAATCGAGGGCAGGCGTGTTCCTGGGCGTGGTCGAGGGGAGTTGTCGTGCTGGAGATCCGCGATCTGTTCGATCTTCAAACCGTCGACCTTGAGGTCGACCAACGCAACGCACGGCTCGAAGAGATCGGCCGGCTGCTCGGCGACGACCGCGCGCTGAAGGCGGCGCGTGCGAAACAGACGGCGTTGGGCAAGCAGGGCGAGGAGATAGCGGGCCGCCAGCAGGATTTCGACTTGGCCATCGCCACGTTTACCCGGCGCATCGAGGCCGCAGAAACCAAACTATACAGCGGCATCGTCACCAACTCCCGCGAGCTTGGCGACCTGCAAGCCGACATCGGCATGCTGAAGCGCCAGCGTGGTGAGGAGGAGGAACGCTTGCTCTACGTGCTCGAAGAGCTCGAGCAGACCGAGGGCGAGCTCCGCATCCTCACCACGAGGCTCACGGCGGCGGAGCGTAAGTGGGAGTCTGACCAAGCCTGTATGACCGAGGAACGGGACGGCTTGCAACGCGAAACAGCCGAGCTGTCGATTAAGAGGAATGCCATGGCTTCCCGCGTTCCGCCTGTCGACCTTGTGCTCTACACGCAGGTCCGCAAGCGTCACGCGGGCCATGCCGTGGCGATCATGCGCGACGGCATCTGCGTGTCATGTCGCGTGGCGCTGCCCAACAAGCTGGCATCCGACGTGCGCGCCGCGACGACGCCGGTTCGCTGTCCCAGTTGTGGACTGATCATGTTGGCGGAGTAGACGATGCGGGCGCTCGGCTACTTCACCTACGACCCATCGGCGGCCCGAGGCTCACCTCGCGATCGGAGCGCGCTCACAGCCGCGTTCGAGGCGTATTGCGTGAACGGATCGCACAACAACCAGGGTGCGGTCGCCGAGGCCGTTGCCGACGAGGCGCACCCGCTGTGGGGCGACATGGTGGTGCGCATCAAGGAGTCTCGCGTCGGCTACCTGATCGTCGTGCCGGGAGCCGACCATCTAGGCGGTACGCTGCTGGAGCAGGTCAATCGCGTGTTGGAGGCCGACGCGCTGTCATGTCAGGTCGTTTGTGACGACCAGGATTTCCCCGACCCGTTACAGAACGCGCTGCGGTCGAAGAGCTCGTCGCGTGGCGAGCGCATCCGGGAGGGCATGCGGGCCAAGGCGGCACAAGGCCTCGGCCTCGGCAAGCCGCCCTACGGTTATCGGATCGGATTCGATGGCGCCTTCTCCATCGTCGAGCCGGAGGCTGAGGTGGTGCGCTCCATCTATGATGCCTATGTCGGTGGCGGTGGCGGAGTGCGCGCCATCGCCGTCAGCCTCAACGAGCGTGGATTGCGGACGCGGCGCGGGCAGCAGTGGAGCATGGTCACCATCCGCGACATACTGCGCAACTCAGCCTACATCGGCACCTACCGCCGCTTCGGCTTACGCATCCCTGGAACCTACGCCCCCGTCGTGTCCGATGCGGTCTTCCGCGCCGCACAGGAGCAGATGCACAGCCGAACGCCGGTGCGCCGGCATCCCTCGGGTGAGCCATTCCTGCTTGCGGGCCTCCTGTACTGCGGCCACTGCGGGAGCAAGATGATGGGCGTCACCAGGCGCCAATCATGGCACCTGAAGGACGGCCAGCGCGCTCGTGGGGAGTATCGCTACTACCAGTGTCAGACGCGTATCAACCGCAACTTGTGCGAGTACCGGACCATCCGCGCCGACGCTCTGGAAGCCGAAGTGCTTCGCCAGGTGGGCGCGCTGGGCCTCAGCCCCGATGATGGTCCCGGCGCAGTCTCGCCTCCTGCTGATCCGGCTGCTGGCTCGCGTGCGATGGAACGCCGGGTGCTGGACCTCGTGAAGCGCGTCGCCAACGGCTCCATGGTCATGCCGCAGCTCCGGATCGCGATGACGGAGGTGATGGCGGGTGGACCGAACGGCGACTCGATCGAGCCTGCCCCGGAGCCTGGCGCCGAGGATCGCTCGTGGGACGGCATCTCTGCGGCCGAGCAGCGCACCGCCCTCAATCGCGTCCTCCAGAGCGTGACCTTGACCAATGGCGAGGCCACCGCGCTCCCGCGTTAGTGCGGGCTATACTGTTGCCGGGCCAAGAGGGCCAGGTGGTCGCCCCGATCAGTCGGGGAGGAAAGTCCGGACTCCACTGGGCAAGGTGCTGGGTAACCCCCAGGCGTCGCGAGGCGACGGAAAGTGCCACAGAGACCAAACCGCCGATGGTCCGTCCCGCGAGGGAGGGACACAGGCAAGGGTGAAACGGTGCGGTAAGAGCGCACCAGGTCCCGATGTGAATCGGGATGCTGGAAAACCCCACCTGGAGCAAGGCCAAATAGGGGGGCGTCCCGATCCGTCGGGAAGCGGTGCCCGCCGCGTCCCCGGGTAGGCTGCATGATCCTTCCGGTAACGGAAGGGCTAGAGAGATGACCGCCACCTCGGCGAAAGCCGGGGGACAGGATCCGGCTTATCGGCCCTCTCGGTCCACGAAACCCCGCTATTGCCAGCGGGGTTTCCGTACGATGCGGAAGCCTGGAAGAAAACCCCCTCATGGGGTAGCCAGACCGGCTCGCTCCGTTCCGATGAGCGTCGGTTGGCATTGGATGTCGCTTGTCTACTTCCGCGAAGTGACGTGGGCGAGTCAGCTTGGAGAGCTGTCCGCCGCATCCACCAATTGGTTTAGGAGAGTGAAGTAGCGCTGCCCCATGCGCAGCTAGGGCATCGGGTGACGATGCTTCACCTCGCGTTGCAGGGAGGCTCCGTATTCGACAACGGAGTTCATCGAAAGCGGGGCATCGTATTTGCTGGATCCTACCTAGCCAGCACGAACCGCCACCTTCCTTGCCAAGGGAGAGCCACCGCTCGCAACGCGCGTCGCGGCCTTCAACGCGCTGAGCTACACCCAGATCCATCCATGCTCGCAGCACACGGTCGCGGGCACATGTGCAAAAGGATGATTCTGCTCAAAAGACGTTCTGCCTGAACCATTGTCCAATAAATGGCTCAGGCCACCAAACGAAAAGAACGCTGTCGAGAACCAGGAGAATAAACAGAAGCACGAGCACAGAAGTCAGCGCGGCCAGGGGCAAACGCGACGGTCCTTGCATTAGGAGCAAGGGGCCTACAGCACCAAATGCAACCGCTGCTTCTCTGAGTCCAAATGTCGTGCCCACTGCAACAAACAGAGCCAGCATACCGACGATTTTCCCGCCTGCGAGAACGCTGCCCGGGACCAAATTGCTGGTCATTCCGAGATCCATTATGCGACTGGGCGCTGTCGGGTACCTTCTTTGTCGATATATCTGGAGCGCACAAAGGATGACCAGAACAAGGCTTAGTCCTCTGGGGAATGGGATCGCCCGGGCAGTCGGGTACCCCACAGTATCGAGGATCAAGAGCACGGCGAACAAAGCGATAACGGCAGGAATCGCATATTCGAACAGACGCGTCGCGGCCGCGGGCGTGTAAGTGCCGGACTCCGCTCCTAGTGGGCTAGGAACCCCAAAGCGTTCCTTTTCTGCTGCGCGCGCCGCCCGCATGAAGATTACGGCCGCGATGACTGCTACCAACACGATGGTGATAGTAAGAGGCCGCTGCACAATGCCGAGAGCGCCATGGATCGAAAGTGCGGACTGGAAATTCAATTCAACAATAGGCCCGAGGATGAAACCGAGCAGCATCGGCGGCCGGGGCCAGCTGAAGCGTTTCATCACAAGCCCTATCGCTCCAACACCCAGTACCACTTGGATCCCGCTCCACCCGTAGGTATCCACAAAAGCTGTTAATAGAACAAGCGGGATGAGGACAGACCCAATCACCGGATAGGGAACCGTGGTGAGTTTGGCGAGTTGCCCTGATACCAACAGCCCAATAGCCGTAATAGCTAGGTTACCGATGGCGAGAGTGATGACCAGGAGGATCGTGATATGAGCAAGGCTATCCACCATATGCGGCCCCGGTGAGATGCCATACACGATCATGCCGGTCAGCACTAAGGCCCACGTTGGCCCGCCAGGGATGCCCATCGCGAGCGTGGGAATGGCTTGCCCTCCCTCTTTAGCATTCTGAGCCGACTCGGCAAAGATGACGCCTTCGAGGGAACCGGTGCCAAATTGAGTCTTGTCTTTGGTAAGAATGATTCCGAACGCGTAACTCAGCCAGTCGATGACAGCCGAACCCACCCCAGGAATCACGCCTAAGAACACCCCGAACAGCGACTGTCGGATCACTACCGGCCAATGTCGCAGACCCTCGCGTGCACCTGCGAACACTTGCCGCGTCTCGATGCGAGACCCTGCCGGTGCCACCGACCGCCGGGACATGGTTAAATCAACCATCTCAGGCAATGCGAACAGGCCAAGTACCACCGGGATCAATGGCAATTCGAATAGAGGACCGATAGTGAGCCGGCTGATGCCAGTGATTGGATCGATCCCTATAACCGCGGCGAGCATCCCAACGATAGCGGCAATCAATCCCTTGAGGATTGCCCCTTGGCTCAGAACAGAAATCATGGCAACGCCCGCGAGAGCCATCGCTGCGACTTCCGAAAACCCGAAGCTCAGAATGACCGGGCGTATCAGGGGAATCGCGATTACGAGCACCATGGCACCGATGATGCCGCCCATGGCTGACACGGCGTACACGGCTCCTAGCGTATGAGCAGCCTTACCCTGCCGTGCCAGTTGATGGCCCTCCAGAAAGGTAACTTGGGTGGCTGCTCCGGGCTGGCCATACAAGATGGCGGGGATCGAATCGAGCGTGTTGTCTACTCCTGTAATCGTCGCAAGCATGACGAGTCCGATCGCAGGATCGGCTACCTCAAACACGATCAGTGGGATGGCGAGTGCCATGACAAACGATGAATTCACACCGGGCAACACCCCAGCAAGCACAGCGAATGCAAGTGCCGCTGCTAGGGCCACCCAATATGTTGGCTGGAGCAAATATGAACCAGCGGTCGCTATGGATTCAGCCATTGCCAAGCTCGGTTGATTGGTCGGGGCAGTACAACAGTCTTCGCCCGCGTGCACTTTCGGCCTGCGCGCTGCTCCATCTCCATTATCAGCGCAGAGCCTGCGTGCGCACTAGCGCAACGTGGGCCGCACCGCGCAAAGGGACATGAAGGCGGTTTTGCCGATAACCCGAACTTTACTTAAGTCGTAATCGGCGCCCGTCTCCAATTGCGAATCGAAGTAAATCCTTGCGAATTCCACAGCGAGCGTGGACGTCCTATCAGCCACGGTGGTAGCATCCCGCCGCAGTATAGCTAGTTCTACGTGGTGACACGAAACCACGAACACGGATTAGGGGGGCCAGATGCGGCACACAGTAAGAACACGGAAGAATATCGCCAGACTACTCACGCTGACCGGCTTAGTGATGGTTTTCGCGCTCATCGTGGCAGCCTGCGGGGGTGATGACCCAACCCCAACCCCGGTGCCACAGGCAGCACCCGAGCCCACCGCAACGGCTGTGCCCGCGGCCAAGGCAACACCTACACCCAAGCCAGCGGCAGCTCCAAAGGCAGCTCCAAAGGCAGCTCCAAAGGCGCCAGCGGCGCCTAAGGCGACGCCGACACCATCGTTCGACGCTGCTGCGCATTTCAAAGGCAAGACAGTCCGAATACTTGTCGGTTCCAACCCGGGCGGCGGCACCGATGCTAGTGCTCGCTGGATCGCTAGAGGCCTCGGTAAGTTCGTCCCTGGCAACCCTCGATTCATCGTTTCCAACCTGCCGGCTATCGCTGCGATGAACGCCACCTGGAAGTCCGATCCGGATGGGCTTGTCATGGTGGAATTGGCAAGAACTTACTTCGACTCGCAATTGGAGCGCGGGGCCAATTACGACTTGAGTAAAGTGCGGACTATCGGCACGACCGCTCCGAAAACTCAAATAATGAGCGTAGCGGAGCACGCTCCCTACTTGACCCTGAAGGACGCAATGGGAGCAACAGGGAAACCCTTCATCCATTCGGCCGAGCTAACCAAATACAGTGATTTGACTGGCGGAGAGATGATCTTCGCGTGGCTGTGCGACAAGCTGTCCATCCCCTGCAAGATCGTTCCGGTTGTCGATGCGAGCACCGGACAGGACCTCTTGATGCTCCAACGCAAGGAAGTCAACGCCTTCATGCACACCGACGTGTCGTGGTACGGCCTCCCTGCACGGAATCCAGGATTGTACGAGAGCGGATTCCTGCGGGGCCTAGTGGACCTCACATTGCCAGGTGGTCTCACGATAGAGCCGAACGTTCCGGGAGGCACTCTCCCGACCAACGTATGGTCCTTGTTGACCAAGGAAGATTTGGACGAGTACAACACGCTGTTCGGTCCTGAACTGATCTCCGCCAAGTTGTTCTGGCTTTCCCCAGAGACGCCGCAACCCATAGTGGACGTCATGCGGAAAGCGTTCATCGACTCCACAAAGGACAAAGAGTTCGTCACCGGTCTCAACCGCCTGCTAGGCCAAGACGTCGGCAAGGCAGGAATGTGGGATGCGGACTTTGAAAAGAGGTTCCACGTTCTCGGTGCAGCCGCAGCGGAACACGGAAAGATAACCCAGGCGCACAAAGAGCGATTATTCCAGAAATTCGTAGTCAAATAGGCGATCGAGCTGAGAGACAGGACAGTTAAGTGTTCGACTCATTAGGGACATCGCTCACCACGATGACCGATCCGCTGTACTGGATCGCGATCGTGATAGCCGTTGCGCTCTCGGTGGCCGTGGGTTTGATCCCGGGTATATCCGGGACGGTCGTGATGGCCTTAATGGTGCCGTTCGTCATCTTCACGATCAAAGACCCTGCCATCGGGCTCGTGATGCTGGCGACGGTAACCGGCGTGAACAATACGCTCGATTCGATCCCTGCGGTCTTGGTTGGCCTTCCGGGAGGAGCGACACAAGTCACTTACCTGGAAGGCCACCAACTCGCGCGCCAAGGGAAGGCAGCGCATACGCTGGGCGCCGTCTATGCGGTTTCGATGCTGGGTGGCATATTTGGGGCGATAGTTCTTGCCATCACCATCCCAGTGATGAAGCCGTTCATCCTGAACTTCAGTTTCGCCGAGATTGCGGCGATGGCTCTGTTCGGCATTGCTATGGTGGCATTGTTGAGCAGAGGGGCGATGGTGAAAGGCCTCGCTGCAGGGCTCTTCGGTATGATGCTGGGAACGGTCGGTGTAGACCCGCTAAGTGGCTGGGAGCGTTACACCTTCGGCGAGGTGCACCTCTACCCCGGTCTACCAATCGTCGCAACCATCATTGGGGTGTTTGCACTGCCGGAGATGATAGATCTCTGTATGACACGCCAGCCCGTGGCTACACGGGACGCTGATACCTCCCGAAGAGAGGTCTTTCGGGGATTCAGGTACGGGATAACACAATGGCGCATGCTCATCCGACAATCGATTTTCGGAGTCTTTGTAGGCGCAATCCCTGGCGTCGGCTCGGGAGTTGTTGACTGGCTCAGTTATGCCTTTGGAATCGCATTCACCAAGGATAAGAGCCAGTTCGGGAAAGGCTCGCTCCAAGGTGTCCTCTTCGCTGAGTCAGCGCAGAACTCCAAGGAGGGTGGGCAAGCGATCCCTACTCTCGCCCTAGGGATTCCCGGAGGGCCTGCATGGGCCATCGTCATTGTTGCGATGTTGTTCTACGACCTCGCGCCAGGCCCTGACATGCTCGGGCGAAACGCTCATATCACCATAACGCTGGTGATCACGTTAGCCATCGCTAACGTCTTTGTTACCGCGATAGGATTGATGGGCACTAGTTACCTGGCGAAATTAACCAAGGTTCCTTACCCGATAATCGGTTCCGTCGTCATCCCGGTCGCGGTCGTTGCTGCTTTCCTAAACACCCTGCTGTGGCATGCTATCGCGCTTGCCTTCGCCTTCTGTCTCGTGGGTCTCGTTATGAAACGGCACCAGTGGCCGAGACCTCCCCTTGTCCTTGGGTTCATCCTGGGCCCCATTTTCGAAGGAAATCTTCGCTCGGCCATGGGCTTCGCCGGCGGACTTAGCGGCGTCCTCATGCGACCACTAACCTTGACGTTGTTGGTTCTGCTGGTTGTGTTCGTGGTCGGTCTGAATCTGGCCGAAACACACTCCAAGCAACAGATGGGACAGCTCGATCCGGCCGATGCAGGGGCAGGATCACAAAACGGAGACGCGTCCGGTGTTTCTAAGCTCACCAGTTTCCTGGGAATGCAGAATCGGGCCTGGGGATGGAATCTTGTGTTGCGCTGGGACAACCTCGTCCCTATCGGCGCGCTAATCATCGGATTACTGGCCCTAAGCTTCTCCATAGATTTCCCTCCCAAAGCGAGAATGGTGCCGATGTGGCTGACTATCGGATTCCTCGCACTGGTTGGATTCCAATTGCTGCGCCAGATGACAACACCGAGAGCGGCCGTAGAAATCATGGACCTCGGCATGCGAAGCACGGGCATGGCGGGCAGTGGCCGAAGCGGCTTAATCATTTTCGGCTTGTTCGTTATGTTCACTCTGGTTTCTATGACCGTGGGCATGAAATACGCGGCAATAGCCTACTCGTTCATTAGTAGCATGACTTTGCTCGGTGGCAATGTCAGTGCCAATAACCGTATACGTATCGCTGTGTTCACTGGCCTCGTCGTCTCCGCGTTCGTCTTCGGGCTCGCGGACCAAGTCATGCATGTGATCTGGCCAGATCCGATTCTCACTAATTGGTTCTTGGCAAGAGGTTAGCTCGGGACAGGTAGCACCTAGTTGCGACTGGGTAGAGGATGCATTCCCATGGCCTACAACGGAACGAAGATTGTGGACTTCGACAGCCACCTCGTTGGCGATGTGGCGCAATGGCCAAACTTCATCGATGACCAATGGAAAGATTACCTCCCGGTGCCTCTACCGACCGGTCCTGAAGAGCGTCGCCGCACGCTGATCGGGAATCAGATCATGATTGGCGCCGAGGTCACGCGCAATTCGGGGGAAAAACCCATGTGGGCAACAGAGAGCGATTACACGCCCCATGGTAGGGTCGCGAATTTAGACAAGGACCAGATCGACGTCGCCGTCCTGTCTCCGAACTCCCCGGCTCTGGATCTTGCATGGTTCCCTGAGGATCCACGGCTGGCTGCAGCGTTCTGCCGGGCCGAGAATGGCTACATGGCCCATTATTCGTCGTTCTTCCCGGACAGATTGAAGTGGGCGGGCCTGATCCCATGGCAGGACGCTGAAGAGGCTGTCAAGGAGTTGCATCGCGCTCACGAGATGGGCAGCGTGGGGATCAATATGAAGGCGGTGCCTGTCCTGGGCCGCGAATGCTGGGATCGGTACTACGACCCGGTCTACGCCGAGCTGGAGAAGCTGGGCATGCCAATCATCATCCACGACACGAAGTTCTGGTCCATGGGCGTGGAGCGCTTCGCAGACAATTTCTTCTATTCGCACATGGTGGGGCGGGTGATCGAGGGGATGGTGATGCTCATGGCCATCGTGTGCGGTGGTGTGCTCGAGCGTTATCCCGGGCTGAAGGTGGTGCTGCTAGAGGGTGGTGCTTCGCACATGCCTTGGTGGGTCAGCCGCATGGACGAGCACTACGAAAAGCTCCCGCACCTCGTGCCATGGCTGAAGATGGAGCCGTCCGAGTACTTCAATCGGCAGGTCTACGTCGGCTGCGAGCCGTTCGAGGACGCGCACTTCGAGATGGCGATCGAGGTGCTCGGCGACGACAACTTCGTCCTCGCGACGGACAACCCGCACTGGGACTCCGCGCCTCCAGGCGAGGTGACCAAGCCGGTGTTCGAGAGCACCAGGCTCTCGGAGGAGACGAAGCACAAGGTTCTCGGAGGAAATGCCGCCGGCCTCGTCCAGTTGTAGCTTGACGGTGAAAGAGGCCCTCGCCTGGCAACACTGTACGCCTATTCAAGGAGGAGTACATGGCACGCACGTCTGCCGTAATCGATGCCGATGGACACATCTTGGAGCGCCAGATCGACGCCCAGAAGTACCTCGAGCCGCCGTTCGACAAGCGCAAGACTCGCTTTTTTCAGGATAGCCATCCGTGGGATACGGAGATCTTCGGTACGCTGACCAACACAGAGTACAAAGACGCGGGGCTTTCTCCCGAGGAGCAGGTAGCGACCTGGCTCAAGATCGCCGATCGCGAGAACTTCGAGACGGCGGTGTTGTTCCCCACCGGAAGCGGGCACGTCGCCTACATCCCGGAGCCCGATTGGGCGGTTGCGGTCTCCCGCGCTATCAACACCCACCTAGCGAAGGACTATGGGGGTACGTCCGAGCGCTTGCGCCCGGTGGGCGTGCTGCCGATGCGGAACCCTGAGGCCGCCGCCCAAGAACTGCGGCGTGCCGTGACAGAGCTGGGCCTCATCAGCTTTGAGGTGCTTTCCGCCGGTCTGCCCTTCGGCTTGGGCGACCCGTTCTACGACCCCATCTATGCCGAGGCGGAGCGCTTGGGAACCCCGATCTGCATCCATGGGACGCGCTCGGGGTTGGGAGAGGTTGGCGGTGACAAGTTCAAGACATTTGCAGAAGTACACTCCTACGTGTTTCCCGCGTCGGTGATCCTGCACTTCACCAGCGTCATGTGTAACGGCGTGCTCGAGCGGTTCCCCAACCTCAAGATGGCCTTCCTTGAGATTGGCGCAACGTGGCTGCCGTATTATCTCGACCGCCTCGACGAGCACTGGGAGCTCCGCGGCGATGTCGAGATGCCCTACGTGACCAAGAAGCCCACGGATGTATTTCGTGAGCACGAGGTGTACGTCAGCGTGGAGCCGGAAGAAACGTTCCTGTCGCCGATGATCGACCACCTAGGCGCCGACAGTTTCCTGTTTGCCTCCGATGTTCCTCATTGGGATGCGCGGTTCCCAAACAACCTTGAACACCTCGAGTCCCGAAGCGACTTGGGCGCGGACGTGAAGCAGAAGATTCTGTACGGCAACGGCAAACGTCTGTTCGGTCTTTAACGCGTGTGTGCGCCGGGCCCGTAGTTGGACAGGCTCGCCGTGCGTCGCCGTGGATCAGGGAGGGCTGACCCGCGTGGAGTCACCCCCAGGCCGGTTTCGACCCGAGTTCTTCTGCCGTCAGGATGAGTCGGCGGATCCCCTCTTCTACGACATGCCGCGCCTTGTCGTGCACATCGACGAGCAGGCCGTCGCAGCCGTGGCCGAGTACCTTGGCGAGGTACTTCCCGCGGGCGCAGTGGTCCTCGACCTCATGAGCAGCTGGCGCTCGCACCTACCGGAAGATCATGCGATCAGCACGCTGGTGGGGCTCGGCATGAACGCGGTGGAGCTACAGGAGAACCCGCAGCTCGACGAGCGTGTGGTCCACGACCTCAATGCCGACCCTGCACTGCCGTTGGCGTCCGGCCGCTTCGGTGCGGCCGTCGTCACCGTTTCGATCCAGTACATGACGCGCCCGGTGGAAGTGTTCCGCGAGGTTCGTCGCGTCCTAGCCGACGGCGGCACCTTCCACGTGATCTTTTCCGACCGAATGTTTCCGACCAAGGCCGTCGCTGTGTGGCACTCGCTGCCCGATCCAAGGCGGCGCGCCGAGCTCATCGCGGCCTACTTCGACGAAGCGGGAGGCTTCGTCGCGCCGCAGTTCGTCGACCGCAGTCCCTCCGCACAGAGCGACCCGGTCTACGTCGTCCGAGCCGCGCGGGCGGAGGGAGCGTCGCGATGGGCAGGGGAAGGAGCGGCTGGCTGACCTGGCTCGCCAGCTGGATATAGCTCATATGCCGACGCGTGCTCATGCTAGCCTCGCCCAGCAGCGAAAGCCGCGACCCTTTAGTCCAGAGCCGTTAGGCGCATAATCGGACTTCACCCGACCTGCTGGACATGGCCCGTGTCAGAGGCGCGTTGGATTGCGTCGACGAGCTTGTGGTGCACCACGGCATCGTGGAAGTCGGGGCTGAATCCAGGTTCCCCGTCGCGAACCGACTCGGCGAAACGCTTCCACAGTTTACCCACGTCCACCGGTGAGCCCGTGAGCTCTGCCGCCGGCACCCAATCGTCCTGCGGCACGTCGATGGGGTGCAGCTCCTTCTCGCCTTCGGTCGCACCACGCATCCACGCACCTCCGGACTGCGCGAGCCCTGGGCCCTCGACCACCAAGGTCCCCTTCGACCCGTGGACCTCCAGCCGATGGCCCGTGGGTAGGCCGGCGGTCTGCGCTACATGGACCGAGACGACGGCGCCATTTTTCATTCGCCCGCTGATGAGCACGTTGTCTGGCGCGTCCACTGGGAATCGATCACCGCTCTCGGTCTCGATCCACTCCTTGGTCTGTGTGCTCACTACTGACGAGAGCGAATCAATCGGACCCAGCGGCGTGAGCAGACGGTCGATGGCGTGAGCAAAGGTGATGTGCAGCGTGTTGGCCGCAGCAGCCTTGTCCCGCATCCACATGCGTGATGCGGGGCGTCCGAGGGCGCCGGACCCGAATTGTGTCAGGTTGCAGGCCAGCACCTCGCCGACGTAGCCGTCCGCGATCAGCGCGCGCATGTGCAGATACTGGGCCGTGAAGCGCGACTGCAACCCGATGGCGGTTCGCACGGAATGCTTGTCAGCCAGGTCGGCGATCTCCTCGGCCTGCGCGGTGGTCGTACCCAGAGGCCATTCCACGAACACATGCTTGCCGGCACGGATCACGTCGGTGGCGAGCTCGTGGTGTAGCGGAAGCCTGACCACTACAGCGGCCACGTCAATGTCCGCCTTCTCCAGCATCTCTCGGTGATCCGTGAACGTCTGCATCGCGCCGAACTTCGCCGCGGCCTCGTCGGCCGATTCTTGGCGCGTGGTCGACACGGCCACAAGCTCCACCCCCGGGATGCCCGCGGCTAGTGCCGGCATGTGGGCGCGACCCGCCCATCCGGCAACGTTGGCGCCGATGATTCCCACCCGCAGCTTGTCGGCCATTGCTCTTCTCCTGTGTCGGTGAGTCCTCCCCGGGTCGGCGCCGATTATACCCGCCGCCCGATGAGTTAACGTAGGCCGCGGGTGGTTGACCGCCGACCCACGGTCTGGTAAGCACCTGCCTAGGAACTGCTCGCGAGGTGCTCCATGAGCGTAGGCCTGTCCCACGGTGGCACGACGATGTACACCGCACGCGAGCCCTCCACCGAGGTGCTGGTCGGTACCATGGACGGCCTGGTAGCGCTGCGTCGCTCCGGTGGTGCGTGGAGCGTCGAGCGCGAGACGCTGGACGACCTGCACGTGCATGCCATCCTGCTCGACGAGAGCAGCGGCACCATCTTCGCCGGTGCCTACCGAGGCGGCTTGTACGCCAGCATCGATGGCGGTGCGACATGGGAGCAGCGTGACCACGGCATCGGCGTCAAGTCTCTGTTCTGCCTCGCAAAGGCAGACATCGGCGGCAAGCGCAGGATCTTCGCAGGCACTGAGCCTGCGCACCTGTACTACAGCGACGACGCGGGTGCCCATTGGGACGAGTTCCCCACGTTGCGCTCCGTCGGTTCGCTGCCTCGGTGGCGATTCGCCGCCGACCCGTTCGAGGCGCACACCAAGCACATCAACTTCGACCCCGCCGATCCAGACCATCTCTACGTGAGCATCGAGGTTGGAGGCCTGCTGGAGAGCACCGATGGCGGCCGCACGTGGGCCGACATCGACGTGCCGCACCCCGACGTGCACCGCACCGTCATGGACCCTCGGACGCCAGGTCGCTTGCTCACGTCGGGCGGTGCCGGATTGCTGGAGACCACCGACGGCGGAGCTACGTGGAATCAGCTCCTCGATAAGACTAACGACATAGGTGCCTACCCCGATCTGCTGGTGCACGTGCCGTCGGACCCGGCCGAGTTGTACCTTGCCGCCTCCCAGACCGGTCCGCGTTCCTGGGTGGACGTCGGAGTGGCAGGGGGACGCATCGGCCGCAGCCGTGATGGTGGCCGCACCTGGTCTGTGCTCACCGGTGGTTTGCCCGACCGCATGCATGGGAACGTCGAGGCCATGTGCATCGAGGAGGCTGGAGGGACCGTCTCTCTCTTCGCCGGATCCACCGACGGCGAGGTGTGGTGGAGCGACGACGCGGGAGATTCCTGGACCCGCATCGCCGAGGGGCTCGCACCCATCTGCAAGTCGGTGCACTCGGATATGCTCAGGGGCGAGCGCACTTCCGTGCTGCGCTTCTCCGACGGGGAGCAACGCGAGCGTACCGCCTAGCGCTGCCCCGTCCGCTCGTTTTTAGAGGTAGCCCTGCTCGTGCCAAACGCCGTGAATGAAACAGCAGGTCTACGGTGAGAGACCGCCTGGTGGCGCAGGGGTCGCGCAAGTGGCTGGTGCTGGCTACCACCAGCATTGCCACGCTGCTGGGCACGTCCGACTACAGCATCGTCAACATCGCCTTCCCGTTGCTGACCGGCGTGTTTTCGGCCGAGACCTCGACCGTGGTGTGGGTGGCGCTCGCCTACCAGCTGGCATTCGTCGGCTTGGTGCTCCCCATGGGCCGCCTCGGAGACCAATTCGGGAGGCGGCGCGTGTTCATCGCGGGCCTGCTGATCTACTCGATCGGTATGCTGCTCGCGGCCTCGGCCCAGGACGTGAGCCAGCTGATCGCATCGCGGGCGCTCCAAGGCGCGGCATCAGCTGCCACCGCTGCTCTCTCGGCGGCACTGGTCACCAGTGCGTTCCCGAGCCACGAGCGAGGCAAGGCGCTCGGTGTGCTGGCGGCCATCGCCGCGCTGGGCCTCATGGCCGGACCCGCGCTTGGTGGCGTGTTGCTCGACACGCTCGGATGGCGGTCGATCTTTTACGTTCGCGCGCCGCTTGGTTTCCTGGGCGTCGTGGCCGCATGGGTCTTCCTCGAAAAGGATGCGACCGTCGCTGGCGATCGCAGGCTTGATCTCTCCGGCTCGGCCGCCTTGTTCCTGGCCATGTGCGCTCTCACGCTGGGCGTCAATCGCGCAGCTCAACAGGGCTGGGCCTCACCGCAGATACTTGGCTTGCTCACCGCGGGTTCGGTGCTGCTCCTCGCGTTCTACTGGCTCGAAGTGAAGGGCTCGAGTCCTGTGATCGATCTTCGGATATTCAAGAGTGGCACCTTCGCAATCGGCGGGGGACTGCTGCTACTGAGCACGTCACTGATGGCAGCCCTCTCTTTCATACTGCCCTTCTACCTGATGGGCGCCAAGCTCTTCTCGGCCTCGACCTCGGGGCTGATTTTGCTGGCTAGCCCTGCCGTGATGCTCTTGGTCGCGCCGATCAGTGGACGGCTGTCTGACCGAAACGGACCCAATCTGCTGACCTCACTGGGCCTCCTGTTGTCCTCGTCCGGGTTCTTCTTGGCCTCCCTGCTTTCCATCGATTCACCGGTGACTCTCATCGTCGCTTTCTTGATCCTGATCGCGATCGGCGGCGCGCTTTTCGCCACCCCGAACCAAAGCGCCCTGCTTGGCGCGGCTGTCCCCGAGCGGCTGGGGACAGTGTCCGCGGTCATACCGGCATTGCGCTACGTGGGTCTTGTCATTGGCCTAGCGGCCGTGGAGGCGATCTTCGCCGCCATCGTGACCGGTGCGGGGCAGACCTCGTCCGTTCTGACTGGCGATCCGGTGCAACGCCAGGTGATCGTGCGGGGCATGGCGGTTGCATTGCGCGTGTTCGGTGCCGTGGGCGTGCTGATGCTCGGCCTGGCAATCGTCGGAGCGAGGATGCGCCGCGGGAGATGAATGTCAGCGGGGCGCCGGGAAGTTGGCGGCGGGGGCGTTGCGCAGCTCAGCTGTGGCCTCCAGCCAATCTGCCGATCTCGGTGGGATCGCGCCGCCTTGCCTGCGCCGGTCCTCAGTGGCTGCACCGACGCCCGGGGGCACCGTGATATCCAGTACTGCCGCGTGCCATTGCCCACGGGCGTGCGACGGCCGATGCTGTTCATCAGCTCGTTGTTGCTGGCCGAAAGCAGCGCCCCCTCCCGTGCGGCCGTGGATGTTTGTACCTCGCAACAGGTGTGCTAGCATGCGCCGTGCTCCGTCACCCTTGGCTGGGGGCAGTGACATCGAGTCCAAGACGCCCACACCACCACGCGGGTCCAACGGCCAACGCCGCCTGGAAGACCATCTGCTCCTGCGCGGTGCCGGCACCTACGTCGACGACATAACGTTGCCGGACATGCTCCACACAGCCGTCGTGCGCAGCGACCACGCTCATGCCAGCATCTTGTCGATCGGGACATCCGAGGCTCTGAGAATGCCCGGCGTCGCCGCCGTTCTGACGGCCGCTGACCTGACGGGGATCGACAATCTCATCCCTCCCATACCGCGCGAAGACATCGCCTATGACAACGCACCGGGGCACCCGCTGCTGGCCGCCGAGAAGGTCAGCTACGTGGGCCAGCCTGTGGCGATCGTGGTCGCTGAAGATAGCTATCTGGCGCGGGATGCCGCCGATCGTGTGGCCGTTCGATACTCCCCGCTGCCCGTGTTCTCGGATCCACGCTGCGCGGCGGAAGAGGGTGCCGGCCTCGTCCATGATTTCCTCGATTCGAACATCGCGTTCACCACCCGCATTGGCGACGGCGATGTGGATGCCAGCATCCAAGCTGCCGACCGCATCGTGCGTGCTCGCTACGACGTCCCTCGGGCGGTGGCCACGCCCATGGAATGCCGCGGCGTACTCGCGCACTACCTCCCAGGCGAGCGGACCTTGACGGTGTGGACGTCAACGCAGGTTCCGCATCGCGTCAAGGACTATCTGCTCAAGCTTTTGGACCCGCCGCCGCTCAAAGTGCGGGTTGTTGCCCCCGACGTGGGAGGCGGGTTCGGGCAGAAGGGCGAGGTGTTCCCTGAGGAGATGGCGCTTGGCTACCTCGCCATCAAGCTGGGCCGTCCGGTCAAGTGGATCGAGGAGCGTTCGGAGAACATGCTCTCCTATCACGGAAGGGGGTTCACTGCCGATGTCGAAGCCGCGGTAAAAAACGATGGCGAGATTCTCGGTATGCGCTACCGCATCTGGGCAGACCTCGGAGCATATTTCCTGACGTTCACCGCCGCGCCGTCACACAACGTGAGCCAGCGTGTGGCTGGTCCGTACACGGTGCCTGCCGTGGACGTGGAGCTGCTCGGCGTCCTGACGAACAAATCCCCCACCGGGCCCTACCGTGGCGCGGGTGGGCCCGAGGCCGCGCTCTTCACCGAGCGCACGGTGGACCTCATAGCGTCCGAACTTGGGCTCGACCCCTTGGAGGTGCGGCGCCGGAACCTTATCCCCGCCAGCGCTTTCCCGTACACGACAACCACGGGCCTTACCTATGACTCGGGTGACTATCCAGCCGCCCTCACGAGGGCCATGGAGCTGTCCGACTACGGCGGCTGGAGGACGCGTCAGGCCGAGAGCCGTGCATCGGGGCGCCTGATTGGGGTAGGCATGGCCACCGTGGTGAAAGCCAGCGGCGGGAAGGGGCAGGCGCGACGCTCCAATGCGATCGTCCGCGTGAGCCCGGCTGGCGAGGTCACGGTGGTCACCGAAATCACTCCGATCGGCCAGGGGACGAGGACATCGTTCGCGCAGATCGTGGCGGCGGAGCTCGGCGTGAGGTGCGAAGACGTAGTGGTCCTGCACGGCGATACGGACCTGCTGGAGTGGGGACTGGGGACGTTCGCCAGTCGAGGCCTCTCCGTGGCGGGCTCGGCGATCTACGAAGGCGCCCGGCAAGCCCGTGCGAAGCTGGCGCTGGTGGCCGCGCATTTGCTGGATTGCCGGGCTGACGAGATCGTCCTCGAAGACGGCTGTGCCTACAGCGCCGAGATGCTAGACAGGAGCATCACGTTTGCCGAGCTGGCACGCGCCGCGCATACCCCCGATGCCCTTCCGGCGGGCCTCGAGCCGGGGATAGAGCAGTTCGTGGACTCCACGCTTCGTGGAAACCCATTCTCCTTCGCGGCTCACGTTGCGGTCGTGGAGATCGACGCCGCCACCGGGCTGGTGCGCCTGCTGGACTACGTAGCCGTCCAGGATTGCGGCCCGTTCCTGAACCCGATCATCGCCCGTGCCCAGGTGCATGGCGCCGTGGTTCAGGGCATCGGGCAGGCGTTGACGGAGGGCATGGCCTACGATGAGCTTGGGATCCCGCTCACCGGCAATCTGATGAACTATGGCGTCCCGAGCGCCGAGGAGCTCCCGCTGCTCGTCGTAGACAACATGGGAACACCTTCGCCGGTTACGCCCATGGGCATGCGAGGCATCGGGGAGCTCCCGACCGTCGCCGCGCCATCCGCCGTCGCCAATGCCGTGGATGATGCGCTCGCAGCGCTCGGAGCGCGGCGTATCGACCTGCCGCTCACCCCCGACAAGATGTGGCGCGTATTGAGCGAAGCCCGGACCACCGCTCCTGCAGGCGGTTAGGCCTGGGCCGGGCTACGGCTCTTGCTCGCGAACCGGGGACTCCACGCCGTTGTGCAGCACCTTTGCCGAGACCGGCGTGGGCGTTTTGATTGCGTTCATGGTGTGGCACCCGCGTTCGACCAGATGGACCAGCTCACTGATCTGCTCCGGCGCGCCGGGGCTCTTGATGTCGAAGACGTACGTCACCGACTCGGCGGTGGGCGATACGTCTTCCAACAGCAACTTCCCCATCGTGTCGCAGGCGATGCGAATGTCCGTCTCCGCCTCTTCGATCACGATGTCCAGGTGTGATGCGTACCGCGTCAGCTGGTTGAACATTCAGAAGCCGATGGCGGCCACGAAGTACTGCAACGGCGATGGTGCCTTGTCATCCCCGCGCCTCGCGGCCGCCCCGTCGCACAAGATCGTGAACTCACCGACGGTCGCCTCTTTGAGCTGGTTCTCCAGCAGCCGTATCTTCGCCCGGTGCGCCCGGTGCCGTCCCTCGGGGCTCGTCTTCGCGCAGTCCTGCCGCTCGGTCATCGCCCCGCGGAAGCTAGCCGAGTCAATCCAGGCCATGGCCTTCGGTATCGCCCGTGGCGTTCACTCCTTGCCGCGCCTGCGCCTATAGGTTGATGCCGAGCTGGTGCAGTACGCTGCTATCATCGCGATCGGCCCAGTGCTCGACGATGCGCCCTTCGAACATGTGGAACAGGTCCATCCGTGCCCAGGCCACCATTGGAAGGTAGGGAGATGGTCCTATGCCGCCACCCTGGAACGGTCCAAAGAACGAGATGAAACTCGCCACCATGTCGTTCTCGGCGACCAGAGCATCGATGGTGACCTGCACCCCTGGGAACGCCGTCAGGATCCCAGCGACCAGCCTCTTCACACCACTCGGCCCGTAGGGGTCGCCCGGGACGCCCGGCAGGTGTACTTCGGCATCATGGGCGTAGACCTCGTCCATCGCGTCGAGGTTGCCCTTGTTGATGGCCTCCTCGAAGAACCGCCTGATCACTGCCTTGTTCTGCTCTGACACGTCGTTGCCTCGCTGATGCGCTCTGGGACTCCGGACGCTCGCATTATGCGCCCGCGCGAAATCCAGTCAAGCCGAGGGCCAAGGGATTGACCGCGCGCGTCCGGCAAGGCTACAGTCCCACCTGATCGGCACGTGAGTATCGCAGGAGGCATCGCCATGATCGTCGTAGGCACCGAGTCCGGAGTGCAGGTCTTCGAGCGCGAGGGGTCGAAGTGGAATCACCGATCCACCTCCCTCGACGGGATCGCCGTCTACAGCGTTGCCGCCGACCCTGGCGTGCCCGGACGCGTTTACGCCGCGGCCAAGGAGAATGGCCTGTACGAGAGCGACGACTACGGGGAGACATGGACACACACCGCACCGAATCTCAACGTCTGGTCATTCGGCGTTGCGCCCACGGGAACCGTGTACGCTGGCGTGTCCCCTTCCGCCATCTACCAGCGCATGCCCGATGGTGCATGGGATCTCGTCAGCTCGCTGCAAGATCAACCCGCCTACGGCTCCTGGAGCTTCCCCGTCGCACCGCACGTGCCCAACATCCGCCACATCACCTTCTCCGCGAATGACCCACACACGGTGTACAGCGCGGTCGAGGTGGGTGGTGTGATCGTCAGCGGCGATGACGGCGCGACCTGGGCCAACCACCGCGAAGGGCTGCACCTGGACGTTCATTGCCTCGTCTCGGCCCCCGGCGACGAGGATGTCCTCTATGCGGCGACGGGCCGGGGCTTCTATCGCAGCTTCAACGCAGGCGCCGTATGGGAGTCGGCGGGCACGGGCATGCGCAGCATGTACCTCACACCACTGGTCGCCCACTCGAAGCAGCCGCACACGTTGGTGACCTGCGCCACGCAGGGCCGGCCGCGGTACTGGCGCGAGCGCGCCTCCGGCGCCGAGGCGACCATCTACCGCAGCCGCGATGGTGGCGACCGGTGGGAGCCGATCATGAACGGCCTGCCTGAGACCCTGGCCGGAACGATTGACACCTTCGTCGTGGACCCGGACGAGCCGGAGGCGCTCTACGGAGCCACCGCCGACGGCAAAGTGCTGGTGAGCACGTCGTTCGGTGACGAGTGGAAGGTGCTGGCGGAGGGCCTCCCCGCGGCGTTTGGGCTCGCTGTCGTCGCCTAACCCCAAGCCCGCATATCAGCCGGGACCGTCATCGTTTTCCTTGGTCGTGTTTGAGTTGCCCTGCGAGGGCGTACTCAAGAAAACAGGGGATGCTCTCGTACGTTTCCGGCGAGGTTGCTGACTTCCTGAATCCTGGAGAGCTGTAGCAGGCTGCTTAGTTGCGCTCGTCGATGATCCGGGCTGCGATGCTCAGATCCCACATCTGCAGCGGGTTATACCCCGCCAGTTCTGGGTAGTGGGGTAGGGCCATCTCGTAGAAGTTCGAGATGGCCTCCGTCGTCGGTATCGGCGTCTCGGACAGCTCGTCCCGCAGATGGCCGTATACCCGTCCCCGCTCTTCGCTCGTCCCTATCGTGATGTTTGGCGGTTGCATCAGCTCCTGCGGGATAGTCTGCATGATTCCGAGGATCTTGGCCGCGTCCGACTTGAATGCTCTGGCCGCGTCGAACATCCCTCGCACAAGGTTCTCGACGTCGGCGCGCATGCGCGAGAGGTTCTCACGGGTGGTGGTCAGGACCACGTTCCCCAAGAAGCCAAACCTCCCCATGGGAAGGGAATGCAATCCTGCGGCAACGGCGGGAGCCGCGAAGAGATTCGTCACAATCGCCGCGTCGCAATCGCCTTCGACCACTCGCTTCCACGGCGACCAGCGACCTGACTCGGCCTCCGGCACGAACACAAGTTCTGCGTTGCCCAGGCCCCGGCGCTCGATCCACAGCGGGTCGATCAGGTTCGTCGGCCGCATGTCCCGCAGCGCGATACGCTTGCCCGCAAGCTCTCCCAGCGATGTGATGCCGGGCCGTACGAGCACCTGCTCGTTGATCGTATTCACGGCAGCGGCCACGCTCACCAGAGGCGCTCCCTTGGCTTTGGATAGCTGTTGATTCCAGTAATTCTCTCCCAGCATGTCGACGACGCCGGCCATCAACAGCTCGCCGTATTCGCGGCTCATCGCCTTTTCCAGCACGAGCTCCGTGCCGTACGCGGCGGCTGCTTGCCGTAATGTGTACAGGTAGGGCAGGCGGTCCGCGTCCCGCCAGAGCAATCGGATGGTACCCATGCCTACGCTCTTGCCTCCAGTGCGCCGATGACCGCATCGGTTATCTTCTTCGTTCCCGCCTGGCCACCCAGGTCGCGTGGGACCGTTTCGCCGTCACGCAGCACGCTCACGCACGCCGCGTTCAACGCGTCCGCCGCCTGCTGCTCGCCCAGGTGCTCCAGCATCATGCCCGCCGACAGGAACGCCGCCAGCGGATTCGCGATGCCCTGGCCCGCGATGTCCGGCGCGCTGCCGTGCACCGGCTCGAAGGTGGAGGGGAACGTGCGATCCGGGTTGATGTTCCCACTGGCCGCAAGCCCCATGCTGCCCGTGATGATGGCTCCGATGTCCGTCAAGATGTCGCCGAACAGGTTGCTGCCCACCACCACGTCGAACGAGTCGGGGCGGCGGATGAAATTCATGCATGCTGCATCCACCAGCAGCGACTCCGTCTCGATGTCCGGGTAGTCCTTCGCCACCTCGTCGAACACGTCGTCCCACAGCACCATGCCGTAGCCCTGCGCGTTGGACTTGGTGATTGAGGCCAGCTTCTTCTTCTTGTTGCGCGAGCGCGCAAGCTCGAAGGAGTAGCGCACCACCCGCTCGATGCCGCGGCGCGTGAAGACCGCGGCCTGGACCGCCACCTCCTCGGGGAAGCCGTGGTACTGGAATCCGCCCACGTTCGCGTACTCGCCCTCGGTGTTCTCGCGGATCACGATCATGTCGATGTCGCCGGCCTCGTAGCCGCGCAGCGGCGACGTCACGCCGGGCATCAGCACGCTGGGGCGCTGGCACACGTACTGGTCGAAACCGCGCCGCATCGGCAGCAGCAGACCGTTCAGTGTCACGTGGTCCTGGATGTCCGGGTGGCCGACCGCGCCGAAGTAGATCGAGTCGAACCCCTTCAGCGTCTCCATGCCGTCCTCGGGCATCATGCGGCCGTTGGCGAAGTAGTAGTCCGAGCCCCAGTCGAACTCCTGGAAGTCCAGCGTCACACCGTAACGCCGCTGCACCGTCTCCAGCACCCGCAGCCCCTCGTTCACGACCTCGGGCCCGATCCCATCTCCACCGATGATAGCGATCCTATGCGTTGCCAAGCCTATCCTCCGCGTCCTAGTTCCTTCGCGAACTCCCCAGCTTCCGCCAGCGAGCCCGACACCGTCACGTGCGTCGCCCCCTGCTCCTCCCACCAGCGCAGGTCTTTGGTCCGCTGCTTCGGCGAGCGGCCGGCGAGTCCGA
>Ga0315338_1000475_pt1 | contig 90161 bp, 88 predicted proteins | sample ASW8metaG_FD_204518 | JGI IMG/M metagenome (GOLD analysis project Ga0315338, IMG submission 204518) | Ammonia-oxidizing marine archaeal communities from Monterey Bay, California, United States - ASW #8 | ecosystem: Environmental > Aquatic > Marine > Coastal | place: USA: California | collected...
AATCGACTTCTTGAAGCACTTGATGTTTAAACTCGCCCGTGAAGTGTCGCCGCTTCAGTTTCATTTCCGCCTCCTTTGAGTAAAAGGAAGCTTAACTTTTTGTCTCGGTCAAGGGTTCAGTCCAGTTAAGCCTGTAGGATCATGTTAAAAAAGCTCTTCATAATAATTAACGGACAAGATATTATATATAATTGAATGATAATCAACAAGCGTTCGCGTAAATTACAACTCATGTCGACAAGGATTAATATCCATATCGTTTATACATTTATATCCTCTCCTTAGTTCCATCATAAAAGGATACTAATCTAACCTCTACAAACTTATGATTCATTATCCTGGTCAGGTCGGTTTCTAATAAGTTGGAACAAATCTCATTATCAAATTTCTATCTATGTCCCTCATACATATTAAAGTTGCCTACGATTATCAGGCAATATATATTGGTCTCGGAAAAAACATGATCATATCATCCAATTCTGTCTATTGTCTTGTTTCAGCCTTTTATGGATCTTTCTATCATTATCCCCTGTTACAATGAATATGATTCGATAGACATGCTCGCACCCCGTCTTGATCAATTACTGAATCGTTTAAATCCAGATTTTAAAACTGAATTGATATTTGTAGATGATGGAAGCGTGGATAATACGTATCAACGATTAGAAGAGACCTATAATAGTCGAGAGGCCGTATACCTCTTGCGACATGATCAAAATCGTGGGTTAGGCGCTGCAGTGCAGACTGGAATCGCCCAGGCCGTTGGTCGTTTTATCGCTACCATAGATAGCGACTGTACCTATGACCCTCTAATCATTCCTGACATGCTTTTAAAGATGGACCCGGAGGTCGATGTTATAACCGCCTCGCCATATGCGCCGGGTGGTCAGGTGTTAAACGTAACGCCCTATCAAATTTTCATCAGCCAGTGGTGTTCCAGAATGTACCGGTTTATATTAGGCAGTAAGATACATACTTTTACGAGTATGTTCCGAATATACCGTCGCTCAGCTATCGAAATGATCTCTTTCAAGTCGACTACGTTTTTAAGTATGGCCGAAATTTTAATTAGGGCGATACAGCTTCAAATGAATGTTCAGGAATATGCTACCACACTCAGTGCAAGGCAATTTGGGGATTCAAAAAGAAAAATTATACACTTGATATTAGAACATTTAAAATTAATGGTGGGCCTGGTTATGGGCAAAAGAATGTAACCATTTATTATTATTATTTTTGGCATTAAAACTCATAAGTGGAGGGAACTGAAGGGCGATGAAATTACCTAACGACGGCGATGCAAGTGGACGAAATTTTGGCGAAAGAGAACTGACCTTACTTAAAGAAGTACTTGATTCCGGTACTCTGAATTCGACTAAAGGGACGATGGTTAAACGTCTTCAACAGGCGTTTGCTGAACAATATGGCGTTGCTCATTGCCTGGCGATGAGTTCAGGGACGGCAGCGCTTCATACCGCGATTGCGGCATTAGATCTGGAACCTGGTGACGAAATGATCACGACTGCGATTACGGATATGGGGGCAATTACACCTATACTGTACCAGGGTGCTATTCCAGTTTTTGCAGATGTAGATCCCCAAAACTATAATATAACCGCTGATTCTATTGCATCACAAATAACCGATCGCACCAGGGCGGTCATCGTTACCCATCTTTTCGGCTACCCCTGTGATATGGGGCCCATCCTGGAATTATCACGTGCACACAATCTGCTGATTATCGAGGATGCCGCGCAGGCCTATTACGCCGAATGGCAGGGTCAGCATGTCGGTACCATGGGTGATATCGGCTGTTTCAGTTTACAGCAAGGCAAACATATGACGACCGGTGAGGGTGGCCTGACCGTCACGAACAACCCAGAGCTGGAACGCCGGATGCGATTATTTGTCGATAAAGCCTGGGGTTATGGGGATGAGAAACCGGATCATTATTTTCTCGCCTTGAATTATCGAATGACCGAACTCCAGGGGGCGGTAGCACTGGCCCAGTTCGAGAAGGTCACTTCAGTTGTGCAGAATCGTCGAACTATGGCAGCCGAACTGGATAGCCACCTTTCTTCGGTCCAGGGGATTGCCTACCCGGTTTGTCCGTATGGTCATAAGCATGTATACTGGAAATATCCGTTGACCGTGGATACGGAATATATCGGTATTGACGTAGATGCGCTGGCCGGTCGTTTAAATGAGCTTGGCGTCGCATCAGCACCGCGTTATATTCGTAAGCCTGCTTTCGAATGCCAGGTGCTGAGGGACCGTGTTACCCTCGGGAAGAGTGGATATCCATTCTCATTACGTCCTGATCTGGCGCCTGCAAGGCCTGAAGATTATCCTGGAACTATGCAGGCGCTTTCTCATATTCTTGTGTTGCCGTGGAATGAAAATTATACCACGGAGCATGTACAATTCATTGCATCAACCATCAAAGAGTCCTTGAAATAAGACCCTTACCATTCGTTATAAAACATGGACATGAAATGACCTGAGGATTTTATGAATTCAGAACATCTTCGTTTAGCCTGTATCGGCTGTGGACGCATCGCACAAGATCATCTGTATGCCATGTCCACCATTGAAAAAGCCACCATTGTGGGCGTAGTTGATGAACAAGCAGATGTGGCTCAAGGTGTTGCCAATCAATTTGAGTGTACGGGCTTTACCTCCCCAAGCGATCTTTTAAACGACCGCGAGGTAGATGCTGTTTTGATCTGTACCCCTCCGGCGACTCATGGTAATATTTCTTCATATTTTTTAGAACAAGGTATTCATGTTCTATGTGAAAAACCGCTGGCCATAACGGTTGAAGAAGGCGAAAAAATGAGGCAGAAGGCGGAAGAGGCTAAGGTTATTTTCATGATGGCGACAAAATTTCGTTTTGTGGATGATGTCGTAAAAGCCAAGGGCATTATTGAATCAGGGATGTTGGGACGGATCCTGTTTTTTGAAAATACACTTTGTAGTTATGTAGACATGACAAATCGGTGGAACTCCCAGCCTGAGATATCAGGAGGAGGAGTCTTGATCGACAATGGGACCCATTCTTTAGATATTGCAAGATTTCTCTTGGGAGGCATAGACACTATCCAAACCGTACGCGGCACCCAAATACAGGATTTTTCGGTAGAGGACACGGTTCGGATATTTTTCAAAACAAAGAGTGAAGCCCTCGGTTCTATAGATCTGAGTTGGAGTTTGGATAAACCCTTAGACGATTACGTAACGATTTATGGTACAGAAGGCAGTCTCTCAATAGGCTGGAAGCGATCGCGCTATATCGTACGCAATCAATCCGAATGGGTTCAGTTTGGTTCGGGCTACAGCAAGCGGGAGGCTTTTATAAAACAGCATCGTCATTTTTCAGATTGTATAAAAGGGATGGCCGACCCTATCATTAGCATGGAAGACGGGGTCCAATCAATACATATCATCAGTTCGGCTTATCAATCCATGACGGATGGTAAATGGATAAAAATATAATCCGTTTTAGAGAAGGACAGGAGTAATGGCAGGCCTTACGGCATTTAGCATGAACTTTGATTCTTTGGGGTGGGGGTTTTCTGTAAAGAACAAAGACTTCATTGATCCGACATTTTTTCAAATTGCTGATCGTTTTTTTGAATTTGCACACGCTTATCAGTTTAAATATACATTTTTCGTAATCGGACAGGATCTGGAACATCCGGCGGTTGCCGAAAGGGTTAAATACTGGAGTGAGCAGGGCCATGAAATTGGTAACCATTCTTATACCCATCCCCAAAATATCGGCTGCCTCTCCTATAATGAAATAGAACGTGAAGTGCTGAAGACCCATGATATTATTACGCGTGTATGTGGAAAGGAACCTCGTGGCTTTATCGCACCGTCCTGGTCTACTTCAACCAATTTGATCGACATTCTCCTGAAAAATGGCTATCTCTATGATACCTCTTTGGTCCCTTCGTATGTTTTATGGTTGGCGGTAGCACAAAATTGGTGGAATTTCAAGAGGGATCCTCGTAGAAAAGATATTTTACAACGAAAAGATCGATTGGCTAATTTAATAGGCAGTAGGAAACCCTATCTGGCGAACGAATCCTCCCTCACGCTACGGCAGCAGGAAGGGCTTCTTATCCTACCTCTTCCGGTAACCCCTTTATTTCGATGGCCATGTTGGCACACATTGGCGTTTGCACTTCCGAAAGCCATGTTTCATCATATCCTGAAGACCTGTCTCAAGAATCTTGATCACTTTTACTATTTAATACATCCTGCGGATCTCATTACCCTGGCGGATATCCCCGATGAATATCAACAAATGAAGACGATTCATCGGCTTGAAGTGCCGCTTGATCAAAAAAAGCAACTTTATGAAGAGTCCCTGAAAATCATAGCCGATCGTTCAGATCGAATGGTGACGATGGAAGAAATGGCTCAATCGATATCAACTTCGCAGACAACAGTTACCTCTTGAAATGATATTATATTATGCGGCTGGCGTTTCTGGTTTCTGAAGATTACGATTTTATGTTTGATATGTTCCATGAGCTCTTGCCCCTCTTGCAGAAGGAACATACGCTCGCAGGTTTTATTTCCCTGCCTGACAAGTTGACTAAATACCGGGGGATTAAAATATTCATGGCCTATCTGCGTATTTTCGGCCTGAGGACGTTTGTGGGTTTAGGCGTGCGGAGTGTTATAAAACGTTTGAATATAATAAGTGGATACTTGTTAAAACATTATCCGGCCTATTCCTATAAAGAGTTATGTAAATACTATAATATGCCCCGTGTAGTATATGATAATCCTAACCAACGTGCCGTAGTAGAATGGGTCAAACAACAGAACATCGATGTGCTGTTTATTTTTACAGGTTTTATCATTAACCAGCCTTTATTGAACGCGGTTAACTATTGCATATTGAATAAACATGCGGGATTGCTGCCTGCTTATAAAGGCGTATTTCCAGTATTTTGGGCGATGAAGAATCAAGACCCGATCGGGGTGACCATTCATAAGGTTAACAAAGGCATTGACGAAGGGGAGATTGTTCTGCAAAAGATATACCCTACCCGGACAGATTTTACGGTATATGATTATTATCGGGTGATATATCAGAATACGCCGGATTTAATTATCTCGAGTCTTAAATTGTTAGAGGATGAAAAGAGAGAACCGATTATCCATCAACTTTCAGATTCCTATTATTCCTTGCCGACTAAAGCTGAATTCAAAGCATTTACTCGCGCTGGACTTCGGTTCATATAGGGACTATAGAGAAATATGTATGATCCTCAATCCATCATGATTCATCCTACAGCCATCATAGAAGACCACGTAGAGATCGGTGCCAGGACTTCAATCTGGGATAATGTCCATATTCGACATCATACCCGTATCGGAGCCGACTGTATCATTGGAGAAAAATCGTATGTTGCATACGATGTGCACATTGGGGAAAAAGTCAAAATCAATGCATTTGTGTATATATGTGCACAAGTCGTTATTGAAGACTGGGTTATGATTTCGGCAGGAACAGTTTTCACGAACGATAAATTTCCTCGTGCCGTGGATCCTTCTACCGGTCAATTAATCACCTCAGATCCCACGGAAGAAACGCTCACGACTTATGTACGCCGAGGTGTAACGATTGGCGCGCAAGCAACCATTGGACCAGGGCTTGAGATTGGTGAGTTTGCCATGGTTGGCATGGGCTCAATTGTGTCCCACAATGTTTCCCCGTATACTTTGGTATTTGGTAATCCAGCTCGGCTAAAGGGATATGTCTGTCAGTGTGGAACTCCTTTGCTTACGTTTAGTCGTGATGAAGGACAGATAAATAAACAGACGACGCTTTCCTGTTCGAATTGCCAACTTAATTATATTATGAATCCTAAGCAACAAATTAGCTTAGCTTCAGCTTGAGAAAACTGAACAAGACTGATGTTTCCCTGATATAGTGGACACTCTTGGAAGCACGAATTATACTGTGTAAAACAGCTTGCCGAAAGGAGTGGCCAGGATTTGCCGGACAGTGCTGATCCCGTGTAACAATTCCGGATTGTTTATCATCCATAAAACCGAAGATAAACCGGAAGTAGATTGGCAGAATAAATGTGGGAACTACGGTTTCTGTAAAGGTGTAATTTAAATGAATTTCACACGTTTTTTAATGAGTTGGGGCATGCTGGTATTGAGTGTTGTAATAAATGCTTTTAGTGTATTTCTTATAAAACGCAGATTGAATGAATTAGGAGAAATACGACTCGATTCAATCCAATTCATCTTTAATTATGGGACTGAATTCTTAAAATCATCAAGTGCTATACTCGCGATGATTCTCTTTGTTGCAGCCCCTTTTTGTTTGGCGGTCGCCGTCTCACGTATGGAATTAACCGTTGCTTATCCGGCCCAGGTTGGACTGAATTTTGTTTTGGTCATCGTTTTAAGCCTGATTTACCTTGGTGAAGAACTCACGTTTAATAAAGGGATTGGTATCGGTTTTGTTCTTGTGAGTATTTATTTCCTAGCGAAATAACTGGCATGATACACACGCTCTGAAATGTAGACAGGAAACTGATTATGCAACAAGTAAAAATTGGAATGGGCCAATTGTTAGTGGAGGGGGGCGAACCGGAGCGGAATTTAATACGTGCGGAGCAGATGATAGAGGAAGCCGCCGGGTCGCAATGCCAGGTCGTCCTCTTACCCGAATGTCTGGATCTTGGATGGACACATCCAAGTGCAAAGACAGAAGCCTTGCCCATACCGAGTCGATACAGTGAACAGTTATGTGAAAGCGCTCGGAAAAATAATATATACGTCAGCGCAGGTTTGACAGAAAAGAGGGATGATCGAGTTTATAATTCAGCTGTATTAATTAATAATGTCGGTGAGATTATACTTAAATATCGAAAAATAAATGTACTTGATGTGGGACTTGAGTTTTATGCCATTGGCCAATCTCTCGGTGTGGTCGAGACCCCGCTGGGGACGATAGGCCTTAATATTTGTGCAGATAATTACATTGATTCTTTAGAAAACGGCCATATACTTGCACGGATGGGGGCACAGATTATCCTGTCGCCATCCTCATGGACGGTAGATTTTTCAATTACTGAAGAGGAAGATCCATATAAAGATAAATGGTATAGTCCTTTTTATACGCTGGCATATCTTTATAATATCGTTATTGTTAGTGCGACCAGTGTTGGTTACATCGTCGGAGGACCTTACGAGGGGAAAAAAATGGTAGGCTGTTCCCTGGCGGTCAGTAAAGAGGGTATACTGGCTCAAGGTATCTATAATGAATTCGCGGGTGAATTAGTGGTTGCAGACATTCCCATTCCCCAACGTAGAGAGACCGGCACAGATATTGGAAAAATGTTACTGGAAAAAGGCTATCAGATCTACACCAAATAGAAAATGGTAAGAAGGTATTAAGATATGACGGAGATAATTGATCCAGAGCTCTTGCCGGAACCAAAGCATATTCCTCCCCCCCGGGAAGTATCCCGGATCTGCACCAGATGTATCATGGATAATACAATTCATGGTATTTTATTTGATGACGAGGGGATCTGTAATTTTTGTAGTTTACATAGTAAACTGGAAGAAGAATTTCCAAATGATGAACGTGGAGAGAGGGTCATTGAAAAATATGTAGAGCAGATTAAACAGAATGGAAAAAAACGTCCGTATGATTGTGTTATTGGTATTTCAGGCGGACGTGATAGTACCTATCTCTTATATCTGGCGAAGAAGGTATGGGGGCTGAGGCCTTTAGCCGTCCACTTTAACGATGGATTTGGCAATCCTGTTACCGGCAAAAACATGCTAAACGCCACCAAAAACCTGGATATTGAACTGCGTACAATCACCTCAGATTGGCGTGAAGCAAAAGACCTGCGTATCGCCTTGTTGAAGTCCTCTACCCTGAATTTTGGCATTTCAACAGACATTGGTTTATTTAATGCCCTATTTGGTACGGCAAATAAAGAGAAGGTAAAGTATATCCTTGTAGGACATTCCTTCCGTACGGAAGGAATCGTCCCCCTGGTCTGGAGTTATCTTGATGGATATAATATGAAAAAAATCCATCAAGAATTCGGATCTTTACCTTTACGTAAATGGCACCCAAACGATCCTGGTTTTAACTATGACATCCCACATATTTTTTATTATGGATTTATTAAGCGGATAAAAATACTTACGCCATTATATTATTCGCAATATGTACGGTCATATGTGGACGAATTACTGGAGAGAGAAGTGGGTTGGGTTAATTCAGGCGCCCATTACTATGATGATTTGTATCAGAGTCTGTTATTTTATTTAGAACGGATTAAATATAATGTTGATCGTAGAAAACCCAATTATTCCGCACTAATTCGATCTGGTCAGATGGACCGAGAAGATGCGTTGAATAAAATAAAAACGCCCTACATCATTGAAGATCCGGCGGTCATCAGTCTTTGCATCAAACGATTAGGTTTGACCAAAGAAGAGTTTGCTAAATGTGTAGACCAACCCCCCAAATACTTTTACGATTTTCCGAACCGTTACACCTTGATGAAATACGCCAAACCAGCCGTTAAATTACTCTGTTTGTTGAACATGATCCCAAAAGCGACCTACGAAAAATACTACCATTGTGGATGATCACCCTTATCCCTGTCCACGACTTGTTGCCCACAATTATTCTCACTATATACGCAAATGCAATCAACCGATTATAGTCCTCCTATGATCAAGGTAGCCCTTACATTAATCCTGATTACTGTACTGGGCAGTACCTGCTATACTTATCTACAAAGAGGCGTATGGTTCGGCTTAGGCGAATCATTTGATTTTAGTGTGTTTTATACAGCCAGTAAGGTTATTATGGAAGGCCATACCGAACATCTATATGATATTGAATGGTTTTATGAGGTAGGTTCTCAACCGTATCAGTATTTCCCCTTTTTCGCGATTCTGATTTCACCCCTTGCTCTGCTATCGTTTGAAAATGCCCGTGTCGTCTGGATGATCATCAATCAGATCGTTCTACTCAGTTCAATATGGCTGGTGATAAAAAGTTTTATAATCAATGACATCCGAATTATCCTGGGCATTTTTATCCTTACGCTTGGGTTTGGTCCGATGGATGCGAACATGTATTGGGGACAGGTAAATGCCGTAATCATGCTTTGTATTGTGGCTGCCTGGTGGGCCTATAAAAATGATCGTCCCTGGCTTTGTGGATTTATGATAGCCTTGGGCACGATCATTAAAATAACACCGGCAATTCTGGGTGTTTATTTTCTATATAAACGGGCATTCAAAGTGGTTTCGGGAAGTATTTTAAGTGGAATCGGACTTGTATTTTTTTCTATGGTTTATTTAGGTGGCGTTACGGAACATATCGCCTGGTTCAATGATATGCTGCCGTTCCTAACTGGTGATGATGGTATGGGGAAAGGTGGTTCGATACTTAACCAATCTTTTCTGGCCTTTTACATACGTCTTGCCCAGCAAGGGCTGTTTTCAATATCCACAGCCCCAACTCTTCACATAATTTCAGAGTTGGGGGTTCTTGTGGCCAGTTTTCTATTTTGTACCAGACGTCGCCTCACGCCAGACGCTCCCGAGTTTAATTTGGAATTTGCCGCCATTACCTGTTTAACTGTGCTTATGCCGCCGATGGTTATTGTTCAACACTACGTGTATATGTTTCCAGCCTTTTTAATTCTGCTTGTCTATCTGATAAACATAGAGATGTATTCTCTTCCGGTTTTCGTCAGTTTTGGAATAGCCTATACTATGGTATCTCTCGGAGCCTTCGGAGGCGCCTTTTTCTCACAATGGCCTTTTGTGATCATCCAGTCTTCAAAACTCCTCGGCGTTCTTTTGATTTGGGGAACCATTGGATATCTTCTGCTCCGCCTGCGCGGTATTATCGGCCCTCGTGATTCCCAGCCTTCAGCTTAGTTCCAGGATACTTCATGTTTTAAAAAGTGGACGGAGAGTGAACGGCCTGTCCATCGTTCTAAAAATTAACATGAATTTACGGAGCTCCAACCCTCGTGACGAAAATTTCACCAATCAAGGTCATGACGATCTTCGGGACACGTCCTGAGGCCATTAAAATGGCGCCGGTTATTAAAGCGCTGCAAAGCTATCCGGATAAAATAGACGTTAAAATCTGCGTCACCGCTCAGCATCGCGAATTACTCGACCAGGTGCTGGACGTCTTTCAAATTCAGCCTGACTACGACTTGAATATGATGAGGGAAGGCCAGACGTTATCTTATTTAACGGCCAATATTCTTACTGCCCTTGACCCGATTCTCCAGGAAGAACAACCTGATTGGATTCTGGTCCAGGGGGATACGACCACCGTCATGACGGCCGCGATTGCAGGTTTCTATCATCGTATTCGTATCGGACATATTGAAGCCGGCCTGCGAACGGGAGATAAGTATTCCCCCTATCCCGAAGAGTTTAATCGCCGCATAGCAGACCAGATCAGCGATTTGCATTTTGCGCCAACCGAACGGACGCGTGATAATTTATTACGAGAAGGATTTTCGCCGGAAACCGTGCATGTGACCGGTAATACCGTTATCGACGCCCTGTTGACGATCGTAGACCGTGAAGAGCCTGAGGTGTCAGCAAAGTGGGAGCGTCTTTTAAATCCGGATCGGCGTTTGATTGTCGTTACCGCCCATAGACGAGAAAATTTCGGCGAACCCTTTGAACAGATCTGCCGTGCTTTACTTGATCTGGCTAAAAAATATGCCTCTTCCATTCAAATTGTATACCCTGTTCATCCTAATCCGAATGTGAAAGAACGGGCTTATTCGGTATTAAGTGAGATGGATAATATAATTCTTACAGAACCTCTTGATTATCTGCCGTTTGTTCATCTTTTAAATAAAGCCTATTTAATCCTGACGGATTCAGGGGGTATACAGGAAGAAGCACCGAGTCTTGGCCTTCCTGTGCTGGTCCTGCGTGAGTCAACAGAACGGCCGGAAGGCGTGGAAGCGGGTACGTTGAAAATCGTCGGGACGGACCGCCGCCGCATTGTAGAGGAAGCGTCCCGGCTTCTGGATGATCCGGTCGCCTATGAAAAAATGGCCGCTATCGCCAACCCCTATGGTGACGGCCGGGCCGGTCAACGGATTGTAGAATTGATATGTCATTATCATGACCAAACGTAGAGGATCATGATGATCCGGCGCATCCAACCCCACCTCGAAAAACCCGTCTATCTGCTCTTCTTTCTATCCGGCGCCTGCGGCCTGGTATATGAAGTGATCTGGGGTAAATATCTTTCCTTGTTTATCGGTAATACCACCCATGCCCATATGATTGTCCTGGCCACATTTATGGGGGGTCTGGCAGCCGGGAGTTTTTTATTCGATCTACGGAAAATGTCGGAACACGCGTGGCCTTGCTCTACTTCATCAATAGTTTCGGCGCTGTGGCGGGAATGCTCTTTGCTGGTTTTTATGTCTTGGAGCAACGGGGGCTCATCGTAGGTTTGGTGGCGACCGGAAGTGTCAATATTATCCTCGGACTGCTTATCCTGATCATGGACAGGGTGCTTGCACAAAGAACGCCGGAGGACACCGTATCAATGGACGGATTGAACAGGTAGGTGGATTCTTGGTAGGAGCATATCGCCGGCAGGATCGGGCTCCTACCTATGGCATATCGCCCGATCAGCGTAGGAGCCCGCTCCTGTGGGCGATACTGCGGACGATATATCCGGTTACCTTATCCCCATCCCTGATCCGGCTACCGTTGTACGAATTCGATAGAGAGAAGTTTGAGCAGTAAGATACAGTGATTTTTTATCCTCATCTCCCCAGGCGCAATTAGCCGGCCTTTCGGGCGGCGCGATAACACCAAGCAGTTCCCCGTCCGGTTCGAATACCCAAACCCCAGTTGCTCCGGTGACATATATATGGCCTTCTTCATCGACTTTCAACCCATCGGGCGACCCGGGTTGAGGATGATCCATATCACAGATAATGCGGGAATTTTCCAGGATACCGTCCTCACGAACATCGAAAGCCCTGAGGTGACGATAATAAGAGTCATCGATATAGAGTATGGATTCATCCGGCGAGAAAGCCAGTCCGTTAGGCCGTTCGAAATCGGTTGCCATTAATTCCAATGAGCCATCTGTGAGAATACGATATACACCGTTATGCAGTTGTTCCTTCTCTTCAGGCTGAATCCCGTAGGGCGGGTCAGTAAAGTAGATCACCCCGTCGGATTTCACGACCAGATCGTTCGGGCTGTTCAGCCGGTTTCCCTGATAGGCGCCTGCAATGGTCTCAACCGTTCCATCGGGATTTGTTCGAGATACCCGGCGATTACCATGCTCACAGGCCAGAAGCAGGTCGTCCGAATTCCGGGTTAAGCCATTGGAATTTCCACTGGGCTCTCGCCACACTTCGGCGCCGTTTTCAGGTGTCCATTTATACATTATATTGGCCGGGATATCGGAAAATAAAAGATATCCGTCCGCCATCCAGACGGGCCCTTCGGTAAATTGAAAACCGGTAGCCAGACGTTCAGGTTCACCCGCTTCAATTAACGACTTCAGCTTCATAGCTTCTCCTTAAATCATGACAGACAGGGGAAAATAAAAAGGCGACCCGAATGGACCGCCTTTAAAATACTATTTCAGGTGCTCGGTGTCCTGTGCACCTGCAACACATTAATCATCACGCGACATAAAAAATTGCAGCACATACCAGAACAACAGCGCCACCGAGGCGAACAACTGAAGCGCCGCGCCCACATGGCGGTCCGCCGGATAATGGTGCAGCACGTTCGAGGTGTCATAAAGGATCGCGGCACCTGCTACGACTATCATCAATACGGTGAATAAAGTTCCCAGTTGGAATCCGAACAGGACGCTGGAGACGATCAGCAATAAAGCGCCGATCATCGCCCACCGCAGGAGACCGCCAAGAAACGAAAAATCCTTCCTTGTTTGATAGGCTACCATCGTCAACCCAACGAAACCAATGAGGGTTACCGTAGCGGCATTTTCAATCACGCCCGGAGCATACGTATTCGCTAAATACAGCATGGGGGTAAAGATAATGGCCTCCGCGACAATAAAAAACCCCAGAGCCCCGTACTGGGCGCCCTGTGACTGAGAACTGTGCGCCACATGGGTCGCTATCCAACTCACGATCATAAACCCACCCAAAACAATCAGCCATGATCCACCGAGCAGGACGCGGGCGATGGACTCTGCCATGCCGGTCTCAAACAGGTAGACTTCAAGCATGGTAAACGCCAGGATGGCACCCAGAAGATGCGTATAGGTTCTGGTGATAAACGCGCTGCGAACATCGACACCGAGTTGAGAGACCGGAATGCCAGGTCGGGCGGTGTACGTATCGGTACTCATACCTGTCCTCCTTCATTTGAATGTGACTGCATACTTAGTTTTAACTTCTGCCGGCGTCCATTTCCTCATCGAGCAAATCTTCTATGTCTTTAAGGAGATCTTCCCCCTCTGACCGTACCAGCGCCAGGATGGCACTATGAGGAAGAATGACGTAATTTTTATCCTGATATTTGATTTCGATCGATTCTTTCCGCAAATAAAAAGCAAAATCGCCTATTTGCGCCTGTAATGGCAAATAACGGACCGCTTCTCTCGAATTGACGACCGGTTCGCCCTCGGTATAATCCGGATTGGGCATCAGATGCCCAGGACCTATCCGGGCAACCCGTCCCATCCCCACTTTTTCTTTTTCCGTCACCGTAGCCGGCAGATACAGGCCTGAATCGGTCTGTTGCTCTCCGTCTTGCGGTTCAATCAACACACGATCGCCGATTATAATAAGGTCGCTCATACAATTATTCAGTTATGGGATGTACTGCCGATTAAGGTTTTACAAACGATTATACACGAAAAGATTCGTTAATAATCCATGAACACGCCTCTCACATTATAACATATATACGTCGTATTGTAAATGATTTAGGGGACTATGCGCCGATCAGTGCATCCAGAAGTCGTAGACAGACGTCTTTGCTCCGACCGTCCTCGTCCATATTCGGTCGCCAGGTAGACATGGAGACGGCTACGATTTTATACGTGTCGGCAAGATGTCGAAATACTTTTTCAAGGTCGTTGGCCGATGGGCCTCCAGGCGCAAGATAGCCCATGGCAGAGGCTTCTGAAGGGTCCAATATATCCGTATCGAAATGCACATATATTTCACGAAACGGGAGAGAATGGTTTAATAAATCGAGGATATTGGACAGGTGTACTATATTAGATTTTTCAATTAAATCCCGTTCCCCCGGATCAAGATCCCGTCCGTCCGTGAGTACAATATTTTGATCCGGAAAGGGGCTCATTCCGACATTTTCCACCAGCGTCTGCTCCCCCAGGCCCACCATCATAGCCAACGGCATACCACCAAGAAAACCACTCGGCGTGGTCTCCCATGTATTAAAATCGCCATGGGCGTCAATCCAGACGAGCGCAGGATTTATATCCGCCTGTTGCAGTCCCGCCATAACCGGAATCACCGCACAGCAATCGCCTGCGATACTCACCGGGCGTTTCATTCGGCTGAGGGTTGCGGTAGTAAGGTCAGCCAGAGGACGATGAACAGCCATCGTGCTGGTTTTCTCATCTCCCTCAGGCAGAGATGGACTGTTGACATCCCAATCTGATAGCGCCAGGACAGCCAACCCTTCATCATATCGGTCAAAAAACAGAGGGGTCAGGATGAAGTGGTTATCCATGTTAGACTCCAGGATGAGGGACGCTACTAAACGACGAATCACCGATCAAATAAAAAGTCGCGGACGATTTTGTTGAATGCCTCTGGTTTCTCTAACTGCGAGAGGTGGCCTGTTTCTGGAAAGACGACTTTGATGGCCCCCTTAATATCCAGACTCAGTCGATCTGCATTACGGATGGGGAAAACGGCATCCTCCTGTCCCCAGACGATTAAGGTGGGAACGGAAATGGTTTGCATCTCTTCCTCCGTCACATCGCCCCCGTCACGTAACATCCCCTGTATGGCCCTGGCGGATCGTAGCCACATCGTAAATGCTTCCTCCGCCCAGGATTCGGTCACGAGCGCTTTATTAAATACCCGCCGCTTCAGAAAATTCTGTGTGGCGCTCAAGGTTGATCCGGTGGCGACCCGGTAAAAACGAAGCTGCTGCTCGGAAGGCGGTTTGGCCAGATCCCGATTTGGATTCCGGTATCCCGCCCCATCTACAAGAATCAACCGTTCGACTAAATGGGGATAATGAACCGCCATGTAGGTAGCCGTATTCGCACCCATCGCCTGGCCCATCAGGGTGGCTCTGGGGATGTCCATGGCTTCTATGAAACCTGCTAAAAATTGTCCCAGCAATGCATTGTGATAGGAAACGTCCGGCTTGTCCGATCCATGAAAACCTATCTGATCAACCACAATCATCCGGAAGTCGGCGGCGAGGACCTCAATGTTCCGATCCCACTCGTTTCGTCCGCCCCAAAGTCCGTGCAGGACGATGACCGGTGGTCCTTGGCCGGCTTCCGCGTAGTGCATGTTGAATCCGTAGACTTGGATATCTTTTTCTAGGATGTTTATGGCCTGGGCCGTTGACAAGCCCGGCAAACATAACAACCAACTTAAAAGTAAGATGATTCCAATACGCATGGTAGTAAGTCCTTGTCTACTTTACCTTTCGCCATACCCATTCCCAACGACTACCGTTTGCCAGGTTGAAATGGAGGATAAGTTGACCGTCTTTTAATGTGTAGGGCAATCGGGATGTCGTGCCGACCTCACGTGGATTTTCAGATAGATGGCGATACCATATTAAGGTGTCTGCTTTCACCTCGTACGGTCCTGTGTGTCCATTCATTTCAAGCCAGGCTTTCATAAATGTAATTTGCTCGGCTTCAGGTAGATCTTCCATACGTTGGCCCCGCTCGAGTTTCGGCCGATCCGGATTAATCGTCATCATGGAATAATACCCGTGTGCGATGATCATCAATCCTTTCTGGCCGGCATCAAGCTGGTTTCCTGTGGATGTGTTGGTCAACGACACACGCTCATAGACGCCGTCGAGGGGCGTGACGATCTGGGCAGAGCCCGTGCCTATGGAAAAAAAGCACCACAGTCCCAGCAAAATTCGTGCAGTCATTCAGGCCTCCAATTGTTTATGATTCCGAAAAACCCAACCACAGATCCTGTTCTTCCGGCATCCAATACTGCTCTGTTACCGTCTCTAAATCGAAAAACTGATAGGGATCCACAGCTTTATACGCCTCGTAAGGACCAGACCAGTCTTTCCGTCGTTCTTTATAGGCCAGGAAGCCTTCATGAGAGACATATTCAAACAGCATGATAAACCGTCCAGTCGGTTGTCCTGTCGACCTGTCTACCTCCCTGAAATACCGGGCGGATTTCCATTCGGCAAACATCTCCTTCTGATGCGTTTTCATAAAGGCGAACCAGGATCGGATCATGGCATCATGATCAACCCTTTTATCGGGTTTTGGAACCCAGGTTTCTACTTCGTAAAAAGACATGGACAGACGCCTGATTTATACCAATGATTAATTTATGAGAAGGGCAGTAAAAACCTGTATATAGCAAATCACCCTGTAAATTTTCACAGGGTGGCCAAGTCCCGCTGTAAGGATGTTATGAATGATATTATAAACAGGGGCAGCAGGGATCGAACCCGCGACCTACGGTTTTGGAGACCGTTGCTCTACCAGCTGAGCTATACCCCTACATGGCCGAATAGATCCGGCGTGTATCGCGTATATAAAATACACTGTTTCCTTAAAATATCAACAAGAGATTTCAATCCATCTGATTTTATACTTCGAAATCGTCCGGAAACCACTTGCTGTTTTAAATTCCCAGCTATATGATACGTGGTGATTAGATACATGATCTGTGTAAACTTAGTGATGTATAATCTGCATTATATCCATGAACGGTTATCAAAAAACGGCTATTGCCACTATCATTGCTACCATCTTTCTGATCTCTGTCGGCAGTCTCGTGCGTATTACGGGGGCGGGACTTGGATGCCCTGATTGGCCGAAATGCTGGGGATGCTGGTTTCCCCCATCGAGTATTGAAGAGGTGGATATGGCCTATATTCAGGAAAAAGGGTATGATATACAGGAATTTAATCCGATCAAAATGTGGACCGAATATATCAATCGGCTCGTCGGGGTGATCATCGGGTTTCTTGTTTTTCTCACCTTTCTCAGATCGGTTCGCTATTTGAAATTGCAACCTGCCATTTTCTGGTATTCCTGTTTGAGTTTTGCGCTGGTCGGTTTCCAAGGTTGGCTGGGTGGCCAGGTAGTCAGGTCGGGACTGCAACCCGGTATAATTACCTTACATATGGCCCTCGCCGTTATTCTCCTTTGCGTTCTCATTTACGCGACGTTTAAGACGGGGCAGGACCAGAACGTGGAAAATATAGCTTCCGATTTCTGTTCCAAACTGACACGCCTCAGTATCGTGTTATTTGTTTTTACCTGTATTCAGATGTTGATCGGCACCCAGGTTCGTGAGGGGATAGATCCATTTATTAAAGATGCAGGAGGACTTCCACGATCCGAATGGCTCGGCCAGGTTGGCATGATCGATCATGTCCATCGCCTATCCTCCTGGCTTGTTTTGATTACGGGAATTCTAATATACCGTGCTATAAAAACCACCCGATCCGCAGGTTTGCTCCCTGCCATCAGTCGTTTGTTGCTGGCAGGGATTATCTCACAAATTTTCCTGGGTGTCCTCCTGGCCTATGCTTCACTGCCTCGTTATGCTCAGGTGTTGCATCTGACCCTGGCGACCTTACTGCTATGTGGTGAATGGTATTTGATTCTGGTATTGCGTCATCCCCGTCATGATGTTGGTACTTCCGCAGTCCAGGCGGTCGCAGGTGACCAGGGTTTCGCATCGATTTATCGTTAACCTGATATCATTCTATTGTATTATTTTTTCCTTTTCCCCACTAATTTATCCTATTATGTTCTGATACAACCCATGTATCATTTCATCAAGATAAAATCAAAGACAACGACAGAGGCGAGGGACATTTCATGGCGCAACCCGTCCATTATATACCGATAATTACCACGTTTTTCGCAATCATATTTTCAACGATGGTTTTCATACGATATCGCCAGAAGGGCCGGGGCGCCCATCTGCTCTGGTGGTCAGCGGGGATCTTGATATTCGGTATAGGCACATTTACTGAAGGATTTGTGACGCTGTTCGGATGGAATGAACCCATCTTTCGCGCCTGGTATATTTCCGGGGCGTTGTTGGGAGGGGCGCCGCTGGCCCAGGGTACCGTCTATCTCTTGTTTCGACGGAAGACCGCCCACATTCTAACGGCTATTATTGTGCCTTTTATCATTATTGCAGCGTTTTGCGTCATGATGTCCCCATTAGATTATGCGGTGCACGAACCGCATCGGCTTTCGGGTGACGTACTGGTCTGGAACTGGACACGCTACTTCAGTCCTTTTATTAATACCTATGCCCTGATTTTCCTTGCTGGGGGCGCCGGGCTCTCCGCCTATCGATTTATGAAGAGTCGCAAAACCTACCATCGATTTGTTGGAAATGTGTTTATCTGTATTGGGGCTATCTTGCCTGCGATCGGGGGCGCATTTACACGATTCGGTTATGTGGAAGTGCTTTATGTCGGAGAGTTCATCGGCCTGTCTTTAATCTTTGTGGGATACCGTTATAACATCCGTCAACCGAGCACCGAGGTCCATGCAGAACCGCAAGCCGCCAGCGGCTGAAACGGTGGGCTTGCCTACTACTGTCAATAGATAATCAACCGGTATATATTACCGTCATTCCCATGATTGTATCGTTAGGAGGGTTTTTCATGAAGTTCAATTCAAATCACTTCCCCCTGGTAATTTTTGGTCTTTTACTATCTGTTTTCATGACGCTCAACGGTAGTCAAGCCGTTGCCCAACAGCCGTCAGGTGAAAAGATGCCTGTGCATGCCGTCACGATGGATTTCTATTCCGCCAATGAAGCCTATTTTTCTCCTGACGGTAAATCTCTTATCATGCAAGCCCGGAGAGATTCTTTAGAGGTTGATTATCATACATATGTGGTCAGTGTAGACGGTTTTACATACCGGCGGGTTAACGGGAAGGGCCATGACGCCTGCTCTTATTTCTTTCCCGACGGTGAACGGCTGATCTGGACCTCAACCAAAGACAACTTGAATACAGCAGAAGGTGATTTTTCCTCCCCGGAAGACTATCCCAGCGGTGCAGAGCTATATGTCAGCGATCTCCTCGGGGGGAATATTAAACGCATTACGAATAATGACTTATACGATGCCGAAGTTTCGGTATCCCCCGATGGCCAGTGGGTGCTCTTTGGACGGCGGATCGACGGCAGTATGGATTTGTGGCGGATGCGGACCGACGGCAGCGAGGAAATGCAGATTACCCATACAGCGGAACTGCAGGAAGGCGGCGCTTTTTATATGCCGGATAGCGAGACCATCATTTATCGCGCCTGGAAAAAAGAAGATGAGGGCGGGCGGGGCATGCCGATGACCATCTTTACCATCAAACATGATGGCACCGAAAACAAGGTCATCACCGATGATCCTGGTTTGAACTGGGCGCCACACCCTTCTCCGGACGGCAAACATTTTGTGTACGTGCGGATGGTCGGTCGGGGAAATTTCGAGGTTTTCCTGATGAATATCGAATCCGGTAAGAAGGTTCAGGTCACCAACAATCCCGCCTTTGACGGCTACCCATCTTTTGCCCCGGACGGCAAAACGATTGCATTCGGGTCCACCAGGGATACCCCGCCTGGTCAACGCCGGCTAGTGATCTATACGATGGACATCAGCGAATTTCTTAAGTAATATGTTCCGAGTTCTGAGTTCCGAAATGGTCTGCCGAGGGACCACTTGCAGCCATTACGCGGTTTGCTCACAGGAGCGAACTCCTAACCTGTGATTTTATAGCCTGATACGATAAATGATCAAACAGACCTGTCATAAAAGGGCAATGATAAAAAAGTCAAGCATATGGGCTTGCCTGGCCATCCTTTTATTTTCCCTTCCGGTTTCCGCTCAGTCCTCGGACATCACCCTGACTCTGCCTCGGATCGCGGTGTCGAATATTGGATTTACGTTGACAATCCAAGCTCCTGGCCAGGCAGCGACCTCCATCAAGCCATTCACGTTACGGCTGTTCGACCAGGATGATCAGCTTATTGTTGAATCGACACGCTCCGGGGCCTTGCTCGGCGATAGGGGGGTGTCGCTCGAGGGATTAACGCTGCCCTCTTCGGGCGTCTATCGCATTCAATTGACGACCAAAGATGATCCTGAAACCGTAAAATCTCTTCGGGTCATTCCAGGCTGGATGACCCTTTTACCCCCTCTGTTCGCCATTGTCATCGCTATCTTATTTCGTCAGGTCTTACTGGCGCTCGCCGCAGGCGGCATCATCGGCGCTTTTTTCCTTACCGGATTTGATCCGTTCATGGCTATACTGCGATGGGGGGATCATCTTATTTTGGATAGTCTATCCTCTCCATGGAATGGTTCTGTTGTGCTGGTGATTTTAATCCTCGGCGGCATGATCGGGATCATCACCCGTAATGGCTCCATATATGGCGTGGTCGATTCCTTTACGGGATGGGCCCGGTCCCCCCGGTCGGGGCAACTCGCTACCTGGCTTTTCGGTCTCGTCATCTTTTTCGAAGGTTTTGTGAATACGCTGGTGGTCGGCAATACCATGCGACCGGTGACCGATAAACTCAAAATATCGAGAGAGAAACTATCATTTATTGTAGATTCTACGGCGGCGCCGGTGGCCAGTATTGCCTTGATTTCCGGGTGGATAGGTTTTGAGGTCGGTTTGATCGGTGATGCGCTGGCCAGCGTTGACCTTGATTACAATCCCTATCAGATCTTTGTGGAAACCATTCCTTATAGATTCTATCCCATTTTGATGTTGTTCTTCGTCGTCTTGATTGCTTGTATGGATCGAGATTTTGGTCCGATGCTCGTTGCAGAGCGCAGATGCCGTACAACCAGTAAAGTCTTAAGCGATCATGCGAAACCCTTATCCGGAGATGAAGATCAAGCCTTACAGCCGCCCGATGGACAGAGCCGGCATTGGATATACGCATTTACTCCACTTCTGATCGTTATCGCCATCACATTCTGGGGCATGTGGGCCACCGGAAATCAAGCGATTCTCATAGAGGGCGGAGACCCCGATTCAGCCACGCTATGGACTATATTCGGAAAAGGAAACGCCAGTCAGGCGCTGTTATGGGGTTCTATCGTCGGCACATTGTCTGCTCTGGTTCTCACGATAGGATTTAAACTATTGACCCTGTCGGATTGCCTTGACGCCTGGGTCATCGGCGCCAAATCGGTTTTTCTTGCCGTCATAATCCTCATCACAGCGTGGGCCCTGGTCGCCGCCTGTAGGGAGCTTCAAACCGCACATTATATGGTGTCCATAACCACCGGCCTGCTGTCGCCCTATCTGGTGCCGGCGTTAACATTTATTATTTCGGCGCTGGTCAGCTTCGCAACGGGCACCTCCTGGGGTACCATGGCGCTGATCATGCCGCTGGTGGTCCCGTTGACAGTAGGATTGAGTCAGGATGCGGGTATTACCGATGATTCTGCCTATGTCCTTTTGCTGGCCACCATATCGGGCGTCCTCAGCGGCGCGGTATGGGGCGACCACTGTTCTCCTATATCAGATACGACCATCATGTCTTCGATGGCTACAGGGGCTGATCATATCGACCATGTGCGTACCCAGGTGCCCTATGCTTTACTGGTCGGTTTTGTGGGTATTGTCGTCGGTGATTTGCCGGTTGCCTTTGGTATGAGTCCCTGGTTTTCGCTCGGTATCGGCGCTATCACTTTGCTGACTGTGTTGTTTATCTTCGGGAAATCAGCCGAAGAAGCCGTTACGTAAAAAAAACTACGGACCGGGGCCGTGCCTATCTCCTCCATCCGAAAACCATATGTAACCGTGACGCTTCAGGGGCCGGATGATGGCGGCGATTTCGGTCCCCATACCCCCGGCACAAACACCAGCGGGTTGCAGGAAGCGGTCCATTTCGCCCACGAGCAATGTCGGGATCTGCATATCTGGGGCGGTCGAGGTGGGTTGCATGATGGAGAGGGGCTACCGCACAATGTCTACTATTTAGATGAACCGTTGTATATCCCCTGGAGCCAGGATTTTACGCTGGGTGGCGGTAATTATGTGCTGGCCTATCGCGGCGAGACAGGATCCGCCATTCATATTGACAGCCAGATGAATTGTCGCTATAAATTCGGACTTATTTCCTCTTCCTCACCCGATCCAGTGGTTAATATCAGACCTGAAACACCGGGGCCTGATGATTTTACAGTGATTACAGCCAGTCTATTCGATTTTTCGGCGATTGTTTCACAACATCCCCAAGGCGTCGGCCTGGTACTCGATTCTTCACATGGTCCGATCATAAACAGCACTTTTTTTGCTGAAGAAACCAATTCTACAGGTACAGGAGTTTATTTGACGGATGCCGGCGGCGAGGGCTATCCATTGAGCAATAACACCCTGTGTATCCCTTACGGAAATCAGTATCATGCCAGGGGAGATTGTACTGGTCTTCGGCTTGGTGACCCTGGAACAAAAAAGATCCTGCATAATATGTTTGAAATGAGCTATCATGCCCCGCGGGGCGCTTATTTCGATCCCAGTAAAAAAGCGTATGTCACTATGGATGCTTATGTTGCTGAAAATGCAATCGGTGCAGATATCTTTGCCCAGAGTAATATCCTGACCCTGTCATTTTATGGAAAACGTCAGCCTGGGGAAGACCTCGTTTTTGAAGCGAAAGCGAAAGACAACACCATCCACGCGCTTTTATTACCTAATGGGATCACAAACCGGGCGCATACACCGACCAACAAAGTCGTTTACAACAAAGCCATAGGTTTTGCCGTCGAAACTCCATCGTTTCCTTCGTCTGATGCCTGGCATGTCAATACGACCTCAATGACGGTCCAGGTTCTTATTACATCGCCAGGCAACGTCACTACATGGACGCTACGAGATGCAGGTGAAACGGTCGCTTTAAAACCTTATAATCTCAGTCTGGTGGATACTCTAAATTATCCACCCCGTTTGCTTATGCCGGATGGACAGGCGCAAGATCAGGAAATCAAATCCGGATTATATCCCGGCCAGATCTTTATCCTTGACCCCGGTGAGGCTGTCAAGTTTACATATGATGATCTCCCCTGTTGGCGGTGGAAAGCGGTGAGGTAAATGATGCCGGGAACAGCGCAGGTCATCAGTTAACCAACAAAGTATAGTACTCGACAAAATTTAAAAGGGGGTCATCCCCGCAGGCATTAAGCGGGGATCCATAATCTCACCATCGGAGGTGATCGTTATGAATAAGCATGTATTTTGTGGCCTGTTTCTTTTTATTTTAATCCTCTCAAATCCCTTGAAGATGGCCACCGGCCAGGAAACGGTTGATAACCGATATTTTGAACCGATTGATGTGTTTTCACTGGAATATGCCACAGATCCTCAGATTTCGCCTGATGGCGCTCGTATCGTCTATGTCCGCCGTTTCATGGATATTATGACAGATCGAACCCGATCCAATCTGTGGATAATCAATGCAGACGGCTCAAACCATCGGCCGTTGACAACGGGCAATGAAAACGATTCATCCCCTCGCTGGTCACCGGACGGCCAGAGCCTGCTGTATGTTTCAAGCGGTGATGGTTCCAGACAACTGTACAGGCGCTGGATGGATACCGGTCAGACGGCCAGGTTGACCAATCTGGTTTCCTCTCCGGGCGGTATGGTCTGGTCACCGGACGGCCGCTGGATCGCCATGACCATGATGGTGAAAGAATCCACCCCTTCATTTGTCACCCTGCCGGCCAAACCTAAGGGAGCGGAATGGGCTAAGCCGTCCAAAGTGATTGAAAAGCTGAAATACCGGGCGGATGGGGCAGGATATCTCGAAGATGGATATACCCATCTTTTTATCCTCTCCGCAGAAAGCGGCACCCCCCGACAGCTTACAGCCGGTTCATTTAACCATGGCAGTACGCCTTCCTGGACTCCGGATAGTCGGCATCTGGTTTTCTCCGCCAACCGGCATACCGATTGGGAATACGATCCGTTGAACTCAGAGGTTTACACACTTTCTGTTAAGGACGGCGCCATCCGGCAGCTGACAGATCGGCAAGGACCTGACCACAGTCCTGCGGTCTCTCCTGATGGAAAATATATTGCCTATCTAGGTTTTGACGACACCCTGCAGGGTTATCGCGTGACCCGTTTTTACGTCATGCACAGAGATGGCGGTAACCGTCGGTTGATATCAAACGATTTCGATCGGGGCATCAGCCGGCCGATCTGGTCTGCAGACAGTCAGGGCCTGTATTTTCAATATAACAGCGAGGGCAACGGAAAACTCGGCTATATCTATCTGTCCGGGAAACAGCAAATGCTCGCAGAAGACATGGGTGGCACCTCGTTAGGTCGGCCATATAGCAGCGGGTCCTACTCTGTGGCGAATTCAGGCCGCTATGCGTATACCATGACGCGGCCGGAACATCCATCGGATGTGGTTGTCGGCAAAATGAATACCTCCGAAACGGTCCGCATCACCCGTTTGAACAGCGATTTGCTGGGTCATAAATTGTTGGGAGAGACGGAAGAAATATGGTTCAACTCCTCCTATGACAACCGAAGGATTCAAGGGTGGATCGTAAAGCCGCCCGATTTCGATGGCGACAATACCTATCCCCTGCTCCTTGAAATCCACGGCGGCCCTTTTGCCAATTACGGGGACCGATTTTCTGCAGAAGTACAACTTTACGCCCAGGCCGGCTATGTGGTCCTTTATATCAACCCGCGCGGCAGCACGAGCTATGGTGAAGAATTCGGCAACCTCATCCATCACAATTATCCCGGCCAGGATTACGACGACCTCATATCCGGTGTAGATGCAGTTATCGATCGAGGATACATCGATGAAAACCAATTGTTTGTCACTGGAGGCAGTGGCGGTGGGGTGCTGACCAGTTGGATCGTTGGTAAGACGGATCGGTTTCGTGCGGCCGTAGCAGCCAAACCCGTGATTAACTGGTACAGTTTTGCGCTTACCTCCGACTCCTATAATTTTTTCTATAAATACTGGTTTCCAGGCTATCCCTGGGAACATACCGAACACTATATGAAACGGTCCCCTTTATCGCTTGTAGGCAATGTAAAAACGCCGACGATGTTACTTACAGGTGAAGTGGACTACAGAACGCCGATTTCGGAGTCCGAACAGTATTATCAAGCCCTGAAATTGCTTAAAATCGATACGGCATTGGTGCGTATACCGGATGCGTCACACGGCATCACCGCTCGCCCGAGCAACCTGATTTCCAAGGTGTTGCATATATTGAAATGGTTTGATCGATATAAAGTGCCAAAAAGTTAATGGCGGATGCGTAGTAACAGTTACTGAAAGGCCTATATATGAATGCAGTTAAAGAACAACTGGAGATCATGCTTGAAAAATTCAAAGAGGGCCATCTTGCCGAGACGGATATCGAGTCGGCGCTTTTGCTCGCCGATGATACAGAAGTCTCGCCCAGACAGAGTCTCCTTTATCTGCAAGTGCCCACCACCCATCCCTATGCTGCGGTCATAGGGATCAGTATTTTTGAGGAAGGAATAGATATGGATGGACTCGATAAAAACGGGGATTTCCTGTATACGTCGATTAAAAATGCGCTGGACGACGGCTGGCGTATTATCAAATTTCCGGAGATGTCCCTGGCGATGAATGAACAGGACACGTACGGTCTCGGCTATGAATTCGTTCTGGAAAGATGGAGGTAGATCATGGCAGATGCGCCCTATTGTAAGCTGGTAGACTGTCCACCGACCTTAACGGATCAGGATGTGATCGATTTTTGCCGAAAGGGTTATCTGATGTTACCGGGTGTCGTACCGGATGAAGTCAATTGCAATGTGGTAGAATATCTTGATAAGGAAGACGGCACGTATGAGCCTACACCCATCATGGAACAGGACTGGTTTATCGATGGAGTCCTCATGAATTCGCAGGCCGCAGGGGCGGTACGCTCTCTTCTGGGGCGGGATTTTACCTTGCCGGTCATCATCAGCAATCACCGGGGTCCCTTACCCTATCGAAACGCCCAGGGATGGCACCGCGACGGGGGCTCTGTTTACACACCGGAACTCGAATATCTCCAGGTCTTTTATTATCCTGAAGAATGTACGGATGACATGGGACCAACGGTATTACTCCCAGGATCTCACTTTATGCGGAACAAGGCACCTATGATGGCTCATCTGGGGTCGATAAAAGGGTCTGTATCATCGGCCGGACCGGCCGGCACGATCTTTCTGACGGTCTACAGCATCTGGCATCGGAGATCACGCGCCACATCCGGTCCAGTAGGCATCAGTAAATACCGGAATCTGCTTAAATACAATTACTGGCGAACCCAACCGCCTGTAAGAGATTGGGTGACCGATGGAGAGATCAATTTCAATGTCATCAAATTCGATCCTCCAGCTGGTCAGTTTGAACAGTTTCAGGGCGGTATTGCGGCGGCTAAAATGTTCTCCTGGCTATGCGGCATAGAGGATCAGTACAAGAAGCGCGGCGGGCAATGCTGGCCGATTGCTCATACCGTTCGTGATCAGACGAATCAAATGGGGGTGCCTGAGGGTCTGGGGAATCGGTGAACTGAGGTGGAAGGATGGAAGGAAGGGCGGGGGAAGGCACAGACAAAGATAGGTCGAATGCCGGTAACAGGTAAAATCCCGAATGGGAATCATGGTATATTTCATTTTCAGAGGATTCTATGAAAATAACAGATGTCGAGTTAATCCGTATTAATCCGAAGCTTGCTTCTCGTAACGCAAATCAGAAACCACGATTTTCAGGGATCGACACCCAGACCATTTTCAAGGTGACTACAGACAACGGTATTATCGGATATGGGGATTGCCGTGGGCATGTGGACATGAGCGATCAGGAGATCGATCGATTGATCGACCGTACGCCCTTCGATTTTATAAATGCGGATCTGGGTACCGGCTTGATGGGCGCTCTGTATGATGTCATGGGCAAGCACCTTGAGGTGCCTGCCTATAAGTTGATGGGGCAAAAGGTCCGCGACCGGGTGCCTGTGGCCGCCTGGACGCGGCCTGCATCGCCGGAAGATCTGGCCGCAGAAGTGCAGCGCGCCGTCGAAGAAGGGTACATGATATTCAAGATGCACACCTGTGAATATTATGATGTGCTGGAACAGAATCGCGCCGTGGAAGAGGTCGTGCCTGATGGATTTAAAATGCACTATGATTTTAATCATAACCGCCCGGCTGCCGCTGTATTCCGGCTGGTGGATGTATTGGAGAAATCCCCGGTGGTCGGCATCCTTGAAGATCCGCTTGTCTGGAGTGATATTGAGGGCTGGAAGCGTCTGCGTGAACAGACCAAAATCCCCCTGTTGATGCATGTCCCTCAGCTTGGCGGCGGACCGGAGATCATGTACGGCTGTGCTGATTTATACATGATTGGCGAACAGGGTATCGGATTGGGTATAAAACGTGGATTCGCGTGTGCTGAGGCCAGGGTGTCTACCGTAATCCAATTAACCGGAGGCACTTTATGCAAAGCCATGGCCTTGCACCTCGGGGCGGTCATCCCGAATGTATCGCACACCACCAACCTGGATGATCAATATGATGAGGATGTGACCGGGGGACGCATTGAGGTTGAAGAAGGCAGTTCACCGGTGCCCGAAGGACCGGGATTAGGTGTGGAAGTAGACGAGGGAGAATTGGCCCGTATTGCGATGAATCCAAGAACTGAGTTGCCCAGGTTCATCGGCAGACTAAGACTGCCGGGTGGGCATATCTACTATACCATCGGGTATCCTGCCGTCAGCCGATTCACAGGATTTCCCGAAGGGAATATTCGGGGGATTCGTCTGGAAATCTGGGAAGAAGACGATACCCCGCAATGGCAGCAGATATACGACCAAGTGGATCGCCAGGGACCATTTATGCGAAAGGAACAGGCTCAAAGTGCCTGATCACCTGCAAGAGGCTATTAACCATCTGGATTTATATGGATACTGTGTTGTCGAAGGGGGGATACCAGGCGATACAGCCAGGGAAATGGCCCATGACTTTTTAACATTCCATACCCGACCGGCGTACCAGGATTTTATTCATGGTGATGCCTATTATCAAACCCTTTTCGGCATGATGAACCTGGACGACCGGGTGTGGACATGCGCAGGTCATCCTGATGTGGTCGCCATAGCCCGTCATTATCTTGGTCCGAGATGCCGCGTGGTTGAAGCCTGTTGCAAACCTACGTGGCCCGGCGGCCCTGCCGGATCATTGCATACAGATTCTGTGGGAGAATTTGCCAGGGTGCCGGATGTCCCATGGATGATCAACACCATCTGGATGTTAACTGATTTCACGGTAGATAATGGAGCGACAGGGGTCGTGCCCATGAGTCATCGGTCCCGCTGCAAGAGGCCGCCCGACGACCTTACAGCGGATGGAACACTCATAAAGCCGGTCACCGGAACCGCTGGTTCGGTCATTCTATGGCATGGCGGTCTGTTTCATATCGCCCGGGCTAATATCAGTCAACATATTCGGGTCGGCTTGAACATAGCCTACTATCCCCGCTGGTTCAACAATTGGATTGAAGGGGGGCATCAACCCGTCTGGCCGGAGACCTATGCCCGGATGCCTGCAGAGATGAAACGATTATGCCCCGGTCTTCAAGGCCGAAATCGCAGCGAACGCTATGAGCAATGGGAAGAATAAATATGAATGCCTCACCCTGGCTGCCTGTTGAAACCGATATAAAATCGGTCTTGGAGCAATATGCCTTTCCTCTAAAGGCACTTGCCGACGGCACGGTACCGGCTCTGATTTTTCGAAAGGCATTCAACCCCGCGCATTGTGCAGGACTGATAGATCGATTTTATGAGCGCGGCCTGCTGTATGATCCGCGGCAGAACGGGGTCAGTAATACAACACGCGTTGATATCGGCACCAGCCTCGGTCGTCATAGCCGGAGCGATCCGGAAATTTTCTTTGCTCATGCCCGTGAAACCAGGACGCTGTTCGAAACGCTTTTCGACGGATATACCGATCCGGTCCGCTTTATATACCATACCTTGAATGCGGTGGCGCCTGATAAACAGGTGATGACGGCCAGAGAATCCGCCGACAAATTATATGGTCCCGCCATCTTTCGGACCTACTATGAAGGGTCAGGCCATACGCCCCATTATGACTCTGTTCGGAAAAGATCCCGTCTGTTCAATTATTCCGTATCGCGATTCGACAGGCAATTTGCTGCGGTCCTTTGTTTCCAGAATGCCATCGAGGATGATGAACACGGTCAGGCCTTCTTTTATCGTCGGCAGTGGTCACCGGACATACAAGATGAATTGTCTCATTTTAAAGCGTATGCCACCGAGCAGGGCATCGAACGAATTCGTATTGAATTGGCGCCGGGGGATTTTTATGTGTTCTGCTCAGAGACGATTCATGAAGTCCCCCCGCCCAGAGGCGACCAGCCCCGTATCGTCCTTGCCGCCTTCTTTGCCATGTCCGACGATGATGATGAGATTTATGTTTGGTCGTAGGAGCAGGGAAGCAACGAAACTACGAAACTACGCATTTGTTTCGTTGCTTCGCAGCTTCGTACCTTTATAAAGGAACTATTATGAATGCTCACCCTCGGATTCTCATTACCGGCGCCGCAGGGGCCGTCGGCTCTATTCTGGCTAACGGCTTGAAAGGACGCTATCCGATCCGTGGCTTTGACCAGGCGCCTATGCCTGATCTGGAAGATACCGTTATGGGGGACATCACGGATATGGAGGTGGTATTACAGGCGACAGAAGGTATGGATGCGGTCATTCATCTGGCGGGAGTTCCTTCCGGCGGGGAGCCCTGGGATGATATTCTTCATAGTAACTTCATCGGCACGTACACCCTTTTTGAAGCGGCGCGAAAAAACAAGGTTCGGCGCATCGCTTTCGCCAGTCGCGCCGGTCTCTTAGCGCCTTATCCCAAGGATATCACAAGAACAATGGACATGACACCCAGGCCGGAAAGCTATTATTCCATCAGTAAAGTATTCGGCGAAAGTCTGGGGTATATGTATTCAAGTCGGTACGATATGGAAGTGGTGGCTGTTCGAATAGGCAATTTCAAACGGGATCGTGATTTACCTGAACATCCTCATCAACTCAGTCATGGAGATGCCATCCGGGTGTTTGAACGGGCGGTCATTCATCCAGGGGTAAAATTCGAGGTGGTCTTCGGTGTTTCAGACAGCACCTGGTCCCTGTACGATCTGGATCACGGTCGGCATGTGATTGATTATTATCCGCAGGATAAATCCAATATTGAACCGGAGGTATAGAGGGTGGTCGGAAAGACCATCAGGACACCCTCTTACAGGCTGGCGCTTTTACGAATCCTTTGAAGCAGTATGAGCAGAGTACTTAACTGGTCATGGTCCAGGCCGACCAGACTGGTTTTGTCCATGATATCAACAGGTTTTTCCAAACGGTCTAACAGGGCTAAGGCCTGATCGGTGATGCAACACAATACCTGGCGGCGGTCATGCGGACACCGATTCCGTTTAATAAGATTTTTTTTTCCCAAGCGATCAAGCAGACGGGTAATTCCGGGGGTTTTTTCGACGAGTCGGTCCCCTATTTCCATAGTTGGCAAAGGCTGATCAGCACCTCTCAGGATGCGTAATATGTTATACTGTTGTATGGTAATGCCTTCCTTTTGAACCAAATGCTCATATTGTAGATGAACAAAGTTCGCTGTTCTTAACAGGCTGACAATAGCCTCCTGTTCAATTGAGGCAAAAGGTTTTGTCTGCTGTATCTCATCATGAATGGTCGTTGTTTTGGACTCCATATCATAGAAGATAGAATTTTTATTTGATTGGTAAACTAATTTGTTGAACTTGTTAAGTCATCCCATTCTATATATCTTACCATAACTGATGTTACGCCATGGTTGTACTCATCAAAATCTGCGCGAGACTCCTGCGGTCAGTTCCACCGTGTTACCACGGAATTGATCGATCCCTCGGGCGCGAAGCTCTGCCTGAGCGTTCCATTTGGAATTTAACTGCGAGCGAGCGCCTATAACGCCGGATATCATCGTGGAGGATAGGTTGCGGCCTTGCCGATTTCCGCGAAGATCAAAAAATGCGCCGACGCCCACACCCACAAAGGGTTGAATGGGACCTGCACTCCACCGAGCCTGAACCTGCACTTCGGGAATGAGCATAGGATAGGCCCCACCGCGGTTACTACCAAGTCCGCCCACGGTAACCCCAGGCTCCATGGTAATTCTCGAACTGACAGGAATACCAACTCGGACAGCCGAGAAACCCACTGTACCACTTCCCTGAAGGTCATAGCGAAGGCTGCCGCCGGCCAGCGTCAAGGTCGGTCCGTCCTGGGCCTGGCTTATTTTCGGTAATCCCATCAACGCCGCACAGATCAGGCCGAGCCCCACACAGAATACCTTGTTCATATTCGTTCTCCTTATGTCATGGCTTTTCAGTAACGATGCCGATCTCTTCGAGCGCCCGAAGGTACTCAACGATCATCTCCCCCGGCACAGGGCCGTATTCTGCGGCCACGATATCTCGTATAGCCTGCGTGGTCCGAAGACCATCAACCAGGTTAAGCGTCTCGTAGGCATAAGCGCCGCCTGCGCCCCGAAGGCCCTGATGGCGAAATAAACGAATCATCGAGGCGCGCGCTCCGCCATAATGGTCTGTAAAATAATTGTAACCGAAGACCGACATGGGTCCTTTCACATCAGGATTTCGGTTAAATACGAGCGTGCCGTGAGCAGAGGGGGCAGATGGATCGGATCTCGTTCCTGCAAGCGCTTCCAGATGCATGAAGAAGTCGTCTATCTCCCGGTTAAGCCCGTCGGATATCTTTGTATAGGACGACACAGAAGCTACTTGGTTCCGTTCATACCAGAAATGGATACGGGCCAAATTATCAGCTTCTTCGGAATCCAGGACGTTGCGTCGCTCAAACATGCGGGCTGTACGTCTCATGACCTGGGCCTGCAGGTGCGTCCAGAGAGGGCGTGCTTGTTGCGCTGATAAGGTCGCCAGAAAATAACCGGCAGCCGCACCTATGAACCCGGATCGCTTTAGCTTCGTCGGATCGATCATGGCCGGCGTGTCGAAATTGGTGTGGATGTACCGATCCGGCCAGTCATTCAGATAAATAGCAGGAATGCGAAAAGAGCCTTCGCTATACACCTGATGGTCGCTGCCCGATGTGAAATCTACGAACTCAGCCTGCAACGCCTCTTTACCGCCTTCAGGCGCATGCAGCCGGTAGGCCGACTGTCCCATGCTTGCCATGGCGTCTGATTGTTCATTCACAAAACCACCGAATGCTTCGGCGACATCGTAGATAAATGAGGGTAGGCTCATCGGACCTCGAGTGACATGAAAGACCGCCTTTGTTTCCTGTCCACCGCCTACCATGTCCATATGGATTGCGGCTTTCATGCGACGGGTAATCTCCGGATGCGCATTAAGAAAAACAACCGTCCCCTCTATCTCAGGCGGCCAGATAAAACGGATTGTACGCGCCGGTTGAGGGATTTTCTTTTCATTGATGAGTTTCTGAAGCGTCCGCGCCACTTCCAGAATGGTCACACTGCCGCTGGCATTATCATTCGAACCGGGACGCTGATGATCAAGATGACAACTGAAAACAATTTCTTCATTTTTAAGATCAGGATCACTCCCGGGGATCGTTGCCGTCAAAACTTCATAATAGCCATCATGTTGTCCTGCCCGTACGACCGCATGTAATCGAATGGACTCTCCTTGTGCCAGCCGCTGTTGAAGTGCGCGGGCTTGTTTGAGAGATACCATAAATCCGAAGGTCTTCGTCTCAGAGAAGGTCGTTAAATGCCCCCACCGGACCAGATTTTCATTTTCCCCCCACCAGGCCGATCGTTGATTCTGGGCATAGCTGACGATGCCCACGGCCCCATATCGACCTACAGCCAGATCGGCGACCGCCCCCGGTTGTGACGAGGTCAAGACCATTTTTCCAGTAATATCTTTGCCTACATAATCGGCTTCTGATGTCCCCCGACCGATATCTGTCAATTCTGCCGTTACGTCCGAACTTTCGCTGTCCTGGGCAAGCGAGACAGGCATCGCATCCCAACTGGCCAGGCGGCGATAAGGGGTCCATTGATCCCCATCCCGCTGGAGTTCCCACAGCTCTGCAAATTCCGCATCCCAGGGCCGTCTTGCTTTTTGTGTCCCATAGAACCGTTTGCCATCTGCCGGAAATTGTTCCAGGCTTACATCATGAAGACCATAACTCCGCAGTTGTCCTGCGATGAAATCAGCCGCCGCATGGAATCCTTCAGAACCCCGCATTCGATGCTGCCTTGCCAGAAATTCCAGGTTGCGTTTTGCCGTCTCCCCCGACAATTCCTCTGTCAGAGCCCGGACGATGGATTCATCTAATAAGGGTGTAGGCTGGGCGTAGGCGATAGATGAAGTAAGAAAGGCCAGGAGGATTAAATAAAGTGTTTTCAGCATCTGCGTATCCCCTCTTATAAGGATTAAACTATTCCTGAAATGGAGATTGTAAGGATAGCTAATGTATGTGTTTAGCGGATGTCCCAGATTGTCATCCGTCCGCAAGCCGGGAACCAGCGTCTTTTGACAGTGGTGGAGTCATCGCATCAAATCGCATGGAAAGTCATAGTAGCCAATGTCGTGAATCCTGGCCATCTTTCCCTCACTATAATATGGCCTTTTGCGGACGGGATCAACTTTAAACGTGCTTTGTACTTTGTGTTTTGTACTTTGTGAAAACCTCCATAAGTACACGCCAAAAGTTAAAAAGGTTGTCATCCCCGCAGGCTTTAAGGGGGAACCACGAAGAGCTCGAAGCGTAGCGTCCCCGGAGGAGACCTGCCATCCATAGCTTGGAGAGGCTGGATGTGACAGACTTTTATACGGGATAACCACGCAGAAAACAACTTTTGTCGTGTCCGATGCTATGTATTATCATCGAAATTCCATAGAAAATATCGTAAACAAAACGATGGACGATGACTTGAAGTCCCAGGATTTGTAAAAAGACTGGAAATCAATCAGGTGATCGTCTATTTTGTTCATTACTCTGACACCTTCGATGACTATGACATAAGTGCTGATGGCCAGTGCTTCGTGGTGGTGCAAAATGTGGAATAGGGGGAGACGCCGACGATTACGGTTGTATAGAATTGGATCAAAGAATTCCTACGCCAGATGTGACCGGTCAGCATATAAGTCCATGATGACGTTACACCTCCTCCTCACTTTACACCGATGACTTAAAACACGGTCGCTAACATAGATCGAGAGGTAAACAGTTGAAGCGCCGGCATATCACCCGTTTTCCCCGGACCGCCTTAAAAGCCCCGAAAGGACTCATGTCCAGCGGGCACCGCCCGTCTTCGGTATACGACATCCAGGCCTTTGGCGCCGTGGGGGACCGGACGACGATGAATACCAAAGCCATACAGCGCGCCGTCGATTTCGTTTCAGGCAAGGGTGGCGGTACGATTTATTTTCCCTCCGGAGACTATCTTATGGGCACCCTCAGGCTGCGCGATAACGTCACGCTCTATCTTGAGAACGGCTGTACGATCTGGGGCAGTACCGGCCTGGACGACTATGATCCGGCTCACAAGCATCTCCTATATGCCGAGAACGTGCGGAATATCACTCTTGTCGGCCGGGGCGCCATCGACGGCCAGGGACCCCGGTTCTGGGATAACGGAAGGCTCGCGCGCTGGCTGCGGGGGGAGATTGATCTGCCCCGCACGGCGGACATGATCCGTTTCGACCACTGTGAGAACATCACCATGGAAGACATCGAAGTACGATATGGCGCATTCTGGAATATCGGTTTCGGTGATTGCCGACGGATTACCATTCGCGCCCTGACGATCATCAACGGCATCTACGATGAAGACGGTCCCAACACGGACGGTATCAATCTCTGGAATTGCACCAGAATACGGATCTCGGATTGTGATATCCAGACCGGGGACGACTGTATCGTCGTTCTGGGAGACAGCCGCGACGTCAACATCACCAACTGCAAGTTCACGACCACGGAGACCGCCCTCATGATATCCGGGGTACGTAACCTCACGTTTTCGAACAGTACCATCCACGATGCCGGCTGCGGAATCGGCTTTCGGGTGTGGAACGGCATCGTGGTCGACGGGGTTCACATCGACAATATCGTCATGGATGTATCGGAAAAATTCAACACCGGTGGTCAGGCGATCTATCTGTGGTCCTTTCCCCTGTATGTCGAATCGGATTCGGAAATCCCTGAGGGCGAGCCTTTACCTCCCGCCGGCGCCGTCGACAACGTGACGATCTCCAACGTCACCGCGAAGGCAAACGGTGGTATATTTATCACCGGGTTCCGTGAACGGGAAGGTTATATCAAAGGGCTTACTCTGGATAACATACGGATCCACATGTTCGGCGGCAAAGACAAGAGTGAATTGAATGAACACCCGCCGGACCCGTATCCCATTTACGGATTCCACGGGGCGCCTTACGCGATGTACTTCCGATACGTGGAGAACCTGATACTTCGCAACATAAAATTCTCCTGGAACACGCCGGAGAGAGCCGATTGGGGCAGTGCCCTGCGTTGCGTCTGTGTCGAAGACCTCGAGATCGACGGATTTTCGGGTCGGCAGGCAAAGTCCTCCGAAGCCCCGGCGATCAGGCTGAAGCACGTGCGCAGCGCCTTTATCCGTGGTTGCCGCGCGCCGGCTTCTACCGGTACGTTCCTCGATATCGGTGAAGGCGCCGAAGATGTTTCTCTCATGGGGAATGATTTGAGCCGGGCCAGGCAGGCGTATGTCGTAGCAGAAGGTACAACGCCCCGAATTTTTGAAGCAGGCAACCGGTTATGACCACTTCCTACAACCTTGAAAAATTCCGGGTGGTGCGTCTCAACGCAACCCTGTTTCCGGTCAGTGAGCACGAAGTTGAACTCTATCAAAAATATGGACTTAACGTAATCCAAATAGAAGTAAACACCGCTGAGGAGATTATCCCTCATGTGGCCGATTGCGATGCCCTCTTTGTGGTTTCTACCGCTCTGCCGACCGAGGTTATTGAAAGTTTATCCCGTTGTCGCGTGATTTCCCGCCTGGGTACCGGTACGGATAAAATTGATGTGGCCACCGCGACCCGCAAAGGCATTGTCGTCACCAATGTCCCCTATTTCTGTATCGAGGAACAGGCCGACCACACCATGGCGTTGCTTCTGGCCGTCGCCCGCCAATTGCCCCGTATGGGGAAGGCTATGATTGAAGGCGCATGGAGCAGCGCCCGCCAGCAGGCCAACACCAATCGTCGCCTGTCAACCCGGACGCTGGGTCTGGTTGGCTTTGGCGGCTCAGCCCGGGGAACAGCCAGACGGGCCGGCGGGTTCGGTATGCGCATTCTAGCCACGCGCCGCCATATGAATGCGTCTCAGGATGAGGCCATCAACCTGGGCGTCGAAATGGTGAATCTGGATACGTTATTAGTCGAATCAGATTATGTATCCTTGCATTTACCTCTGAATGCGGAGACCTATCACCTGTTTAATGAGGCCACCCTGCGTAAAATGAAGCCGGGCGCCATCTTGATAAACACCTCACGAGGGGCCCTGGTTGATGAAATGGCGCTGGTCGCTGCGCTGTGTGAAGGTCGATTGGCCGGAGCCGGTATCGATACATTTGAGCAAATTGATGTCTTTACCAAAGAGGAAACGGCGCCGGATCATCCCTTGTTAACCCTTGACAATGTGGTATATACCCCCCACGTCGCCGCGCTTTCTGTCGAGTCAAAACGGGATAACAGTCAAGGAAGCATTGAAAACCTGGTCGCGCTTCTCAGCGGTCACTGGCCCGATCCACAGAATATGGTCAATCAGGGCGTTATTTCCAGATTTCCGTTGAAAGATTACGATGAAGGGAAAATCTAAAATGAAAATTACCCGCATTGAAACCATCTGGCTCGATGAACAACCGAATACAACCTGGGTACGAATTCATACCGATGAGGGTCTGATCGGATTGGGTGAAACCTACTATGTGCCTCGGGCTATCAGTGCCGTGGTCCACGACGTGTTCGCTAACCTGCTACTGGGGTGCGACCCCTTTGATATTGAAAAACACTGGCAAAATATGTTTTCGACGGTCAACTTTTTTGGATTCGCCGGTTCGGAAACACGGGCCATCAGCGCCGTTGATGTCGCCCTGTGGGACATTGTGGGCCAGTACACCGGCCAGCCCATTTACAACCTGCTCGGCGGTCGGTGCCGGGAGAGCATCCGGATTTACAACACCTGCGCGGGCCATGGGGCCTATCAGGATTACCAGACCTGGCGTGACGGGCACGCCGGCGAACTGGCCGAAGACCTGCTGAAAAGCGGAATCAAGGCGATGAAAATCTGGCCGTTTGACCAGTTTGGAACCTCTCTCGGCGGACCGGTCGGTCAACGGGCCGGGGCCGAGGCAGTAGGACCGGTGACCCATTATCTGAGTAAAGAAAATCTCAAAAAGGGCATCTCCTATGTCGAAGATATTCGCAATAGCGTCGGCGATAAGATGGAAATTGCCATCGAGGGTCACGCCCGTTGGAATCTACCCGAAGCAACGAAAATAGCCCGAGCGCTGGAGCCTTATGATATAATGTGGTTGGAAGAGATAATACCCGCTGACAACATTGAGTCTTATGCCCGCTTAAAAGCCGATACCACAATCCCTTTATGTGTCAGCGAACGACTTTTTACACGCTTCGGCTTCCGGCAGGTCGTCGAAGCCAACGCCGCCGATATCATCATGCCCGATATGGCCTGGACCGGAGGCCTGACCGAGACGCGGAAAATCTGCTCGCTGGCCGATACCTACTATCTGCCCGTGACCAGTCACGATTGTATCGGCCCGATCGCCGTCTGGTCGGCCGCACACTTGATGCTCCACGTTCCCAATGCTCTGGTCGTGGAGACCGTGAGGGCTTTTTACAGGGGATGGTACAATGAAGTTATGACCGAACCCCTGCCTGTCTCGGACGGCATGATCTCACTCTCGGACAAGCCTGGCCTGGGCACGGCCCTGCGCGAAGAAGTGCTCGATCGGCCCGACGTGCACCTGGAATTTTCCGATGAGCAACACCGATACGACCCTTCAAAGGGATAAGGAACAGCCAGAAGGATGACCGATTGATGTCCTGGCCTATACCGTTTAAAATTGAAATCAGAACGTAAGTTCAGGCGATATACACATAGCATCCCTCAGGTATAAATCAATCCGCCGTCTCCATCCTTTGGCACCCAGGGTTTTCTCGGCGTAGCGGGGTCCCATGGATGAGTTTTGATGAAATCCTCATTCAGAGTTACCCCCCAGCCGTGCCAGAGCATCGTCGTGGTAAGAGGCGGGTTCCCCACCGTGTATCCACGCATACGCACGAATACGATCCCGAACCCTGCCACCCAATAACTGCCATACCGGTACGTCGAACGCCCGGGCCTTGATGTCCCATAGCGCGTGTTCCACCCCACTCAACGCCGCCATAAGCACCGGACCACCACGCCAGATAACCCCCGATACATGATATTCCAGGGTCGCTCGATCTCAAAAGGATCGGCGCCGATCAGAAAATGCGTCAGGTCCTGGACCGCCCCAACCACCGCCTGCTCCTTCCCCACACACGACGGCTCACCGACCCCCACAATCCCGTCATCCGTATGCAGCCGTACAAAAACATACACTTTCCCTGCATCCACCGGCAAAACCTCAACCCGAGTAATCTTCATAAACCTTTTTTCCATTGAACGATCATGATATAATCAGGCAGGATACAGGACGCTGCTATTCCGGCAACTCAGGCGGTCCGGCATAGCCGATACTTTCCCAGCCCGCTACATCACCACCTGTGAGGCGGTAAGGATGCGGGAAAATACGAAGGGACCGGTCTGCGAGAGGCAGACCTATTCGTTCGTGATTCTGTTGGGAAGACTGTTTGAGGGCGATGGCGATCTCCAGCGCCTGTCGGTAATCATGGCCGCTGCAGATCATCTCGCCAGTATCGTGTGCGTGCATCAGGCGTTCGATGACGCGCACGAAAAATTCTTTGGGTTCTTCGGTAAGCAGAAAATCAGGATATACCGGTGAGGCGGTAGGCCCGCTTCCCTGAATCAGTACCGACCGCGGTCCACCCAACCAGACCAGCCCATTTTCAGCGCCGATCCATACCCGGCAACTTACACCGTTTTTCGGTTCGGGCACTTTACAGATGATATCGCCTGACAGACCGAGCCGGCCATAAGCTGGACAGTCCACATTGTTGGCTTCTTCACCCGGCGGCACTGCCCACCCCGATGCGGGTGGAAGTTCCCATCCTTCGACCCATTCCACCTCCATACCTGTCAGCACCCGCATCATGGTAAGCTGTACGCATCCGGCGCCTGAAACCTCCCTGGGCAAACCGCCCGGTATGGATGCCGCCGTCAGTTGACCGATATGGCCTTCACCTACCCAGGCAGCCGTTTCAAGCAGATGCGGCACCTCCCAGCAGGCCGTACCGCAGCCGAACAGGGCGCCTCGCTCTTCACATACCCGCACCATCTCATCCGCATCGGCTAACGAGACGGCGATCGGTTTCTCACAGGAGATCACCTTCACGCCCGCTTCCGCACAGGCAATTACGGCATCATGCGATTGCCCGACCGGTAGGATAAGGGACACAATATCAGGCACATAACCCGCCAGGACTTCTTTCAATTCGGTATAAACAGACTGAATCCCAAAATGATTCGCAAACCGCTCACGTCGGTCTTTCGACCGGTCTACCAGTGTCACGTCACACAACGCATGGCCCGCATAGGCCTGCAAATAATGTCTGCCCCACTGTCCACATCCGCCAACCACAGCCACACGATATTTTTTGTCCATCTTAAAGGAGTTATTTAATTGTTGGTCCTACTGGGAGAGTAAAGATAACAGCCCCGCAGTGACACCACCGACAACAACCTGATTCAGGATTTCATCCGGCCTTTCGTTGTCTTTACGGACCGTCTCCGGTTCCCTCGGCACGCGTTGGTATTGGACGATTGCAGGCCGGGCAGAAGACATCGGGTTGAAAGTCGAGACGTATCGAAAAGACAGAGGGGCAATCTCAATAGCGGCGGACTGTCGCAAAATACGTGATAAGCCGGCAATCGGGCGCTTGGACTCGTGAGAAGGGATTATCGTCTGGCTATATACAGGCTGAGTATAAATTGCCAGCATACTTGTAAATAGAAAACAAAAAACAGGAGGCACACGTTGACAAGACTGTGTGGGAAACTTGAACATGTGTATCTCCTATATTATTGCAAACACGACCTAATGTTAATCCGGAAACATCGTATGATCTTTTATACGGTTCATTTGTTTTAAATGCCGTTCCTGATGCATGACCAGTATGGCGAAACAATCGCCTGAACTGAACCGGAGAAGCGAAGACACCGGAGAACCAAATTTGATCCGCCGTAGATCAAGGCCGTCTGCCTCGCTTATCAATGAGGCCGGTTTTTCCTGCTGTTGTATAAATTGCTCGATAATGGCATCACACGGTTTTATGGGTTGGAATTTTTTTTGTGCTTTGAGCTTGGTCGGTTTCTGCAACGTATTCAGGAATATCTTACCTGTTATACCAGGCTTTCAGGGCGCCTGGCTCTTTTTCTCCGATCCCCTGACCATCGCCGGTCCCACCACGCAGAAATAGGCTTCCGAGGTAGTGTACAGAGGCTCCAGAACCATAGCGATGCTCTATCCGCCTTCGGGGGGTTGCCAGTTAAGAACATCCCCCAGCTCAGCTGTAACAACTCCTATCTGATCATCACATTTCGCCAACCTGTCCGGTAAATCCGTCAAATGTGGATGCTGTACCATCCTGGTCGTCATAACGAATCCTCAACGCATAAATGGGGTAGCTCGATGGCACCGGATGGTTATAAACTACTGGATAATAACAAAGATTTTTCATATAATCAAGTGTACAGTAGCCATCGCTCATCCAAATAATCATTTTTATCCGCCGTAAGCTATTGAAATACCACGAAGTGTAGACGGTTTTTGTCATTTTCTCATGAACAAAACTATTTTATTTAAACGAGGCAGACGAGTCCTGCCGGGGGGCGTTTGTTCTTCAACACGGCTAAACGAGGGACTGGGACATCCGTTATATTTGAGTCGTGCCGAAGGGGCTTATCTGATTGATGTGGAAAATAAGCCTTATCTTGACATGTCCTGTGGGCATGGTGCAGCGCTTCTTGGACACGGGCACCCTGCCATCAAGAAAGCACTCGTCGCCGCTGCTGAATTAGGGATTTGCTGTGCCGCCGATATGCCACATCATATCGAACTTGCAGAGCGCCTTTGTGCGCTCATCCCGTGTGCAGAGCGTATCCGGTTTACCAATTCAGGATCCGAGGCCACGTTGCATGCGATCCGTCTTTGCCGGGCGGTAACAGGCAAAGATAAGATCTTACGATTTACCGGTCATTTTCATGGCTATCACGAAATGACGTTTATAGGGGGGCATCCGCCAAGAGAAGAGCTGGACCGGGCCTCACGATACCGCGAATCACCGGGCATCCCTGAACCGATGGCCCAATTCATCATCGCCGTGCCGTTTAATGATCTGGATACCGTCGCGCGGGTGTTGGAACAGCAAGCCCACGAAATCGCAACCGTCATTCTGGAACCGGTCAATTTCAATAGCGGTGGTATACCTCCTCAACCGGGGTATCTTGAAGGATTACGTGAACTCACTCGAAAGTATAACGTGTTGCTGTTTTTTGATGAAATCCAAACCTCATTCAAGAAGAGCCCTGGCGGAGCACAGGAAGACTTCGGGGTGATTCCCGATTTGTGTACGATCGGCAAGGCCCTGGGCGGTGGATTGCCGTTATCTGCCATCTGCGGTCCAGCAGAATGGATGGACCAATTCAAACCTGTAGGCGAGGTGCAGCATAGTGGGACGTTCAACGCCCCGTTACCCAATATTCTGGGCGGCCTGGCTTTTTGCAATACGATTACAACCTCTTCTTTTTATCCGAACCTGTTGGCCCGGGCAGATCGATTCTATCAGGGTTTGACCAAGATGATCGCCCGTCTCGATGTGCCCGTACAAGTGCCGTACTACGGGGCTCGGTTCGGACTGATTATGGGATTGGATCATCCACCTGTATCTTATGAAGAGGTGCTTGGGCACCGAAAAGATCTGATGCTGGACTTTGTACACGCCTGTTACCAACGCGGTGTATACGTTCATGACTACGGCGGGGCGGCCTGTCATCACGGCTTCAGCATCGCCCATTCGAACACTGACCTGGACCTGGCCTTACACGTTTTCGAAGACGCTCTGGCTTCAATTAAAGACCGCTTTTAATGTAATGAGCCAAACCAACATGTCCACCACTTGAAGTTATCCCCACGTCATGAAAATCATCACCATGATAGTACTCATCGCCCTCGGACTGGGCGGTGAATCGTTTTTCGAAAAGATCCGCGTTTATCGCGGAGTCACGGCGTTGGACGTCCGATTATCTTCACCCGAGGTGGCAAACGGCCATGCCCTGCTGTTTGAATGTATACCCAAAGTCATCGATACCGTGTTTGATCTCACGGTTGCACGAGATACGACGGCCCTGCGTCTGTATGCGCATCCTACGGAGCCTTCAGGCGCTTTTTCTGTGCTGATCGGCATTCCCTACTATGCAAAACTCCGTTCGGACACGATCCATGTGGAATGGACGGAAATGGATCGCATCTACGACCGTAGCCTGCCCTTTCAAATTGTTCGTGGTCCGTATAAATCGGAGGTGATTCGTGGGGTACCCCAAAGCAGGGTGACCCCATCGGCTGCCGACTACCGGCGTATAGCGAGGGAGAGAAGGATCATCGGCGAGGCCTATATCGCCGTTCGGGATTCTGTGCTGATGGACGCCACGTTCAGCTATCCTGTCGAAAAGCAGACCATTACCAGCGAGTACGGCACTCGAAGAGTATTCAACGGCCAGCTCCGCAGCTATCATGGAGGCCTCGATCTGAGAGCCTATGAAGGGACACCGATTTATGCGGCGCAATCCGGCACAGTCAAACTGTCTCAGAATCTGTTCTACTCCGGTAATCACGTGCTGATTGAACACGGTATGGGGATCCACTCCAGCTATTCGCACATGAGTAAGCTGTATGTCAAACATGGAGACTGGGTAGAAAAAGGCCGGCGCCTCGGCCTATCCGGCGCGACCGGCCGTGTCACCGCTGCCCATCTCCACTGGACCGTCAATATTAACGGTGTCGGCGTCAGCCCCTTGCAATGCTTTGAGGTCCTGAATATATTATTCAAAACCCCCGACGCCGCCTTGATAAAAGAAAAAAATCAGGATAATTTATGAATTATGATTTGTGAATGATAATATCACCAAAAAGCAAAGCGGAGCGCGTTCCAATAATGTCTCGAAGAGGCGTTCATCACTTTCGATTGAGCATAGCGAAATCAATCACGAAATGCTGGCAGAGGATCCGTAGGACACCTACCATCATAATTCATAAATCATAATTCATAAATCATAATTCATAAATCATAATTCACAATTCCCCATGCCCCCTTCCACTCCCTGGTGGTCCGCCTTACCGCGGCCGCAATGGTCAAAACTGGAACCGGTGCCACAGAATCAGGCCTGGTTTGAAGTGTATCGTGTAACAGAAGGCGTGTTTGCAATTTACGAACCCCGTCATTTTGAAGAGGTGATTTCGTATCTTATTCTGGGGGATCGGCAGGCTGTGCTGCTTGATACCGGTATGGGGATCGGTGATATGAAGCGCCTGACAGGCGAGCTGACCCCCATGGATATCATCGTCCTGAATTCACACACGCATTTTGACCATGTGGGCGGCAACTATCAATTTGACACGATTTACGCGATGGATACCCCCTTCAGCAGAGACCGCAGTAAGGGCATACCGCCGGAGGAAGCCCGTGCGTATGTCGGGGAAGGTCAGTTCTGGAAAGCGCCGCCGGAGGTTTTTTCACCGGAAGCCTATCAGATCCGTCCGTTTACGATTACGCACATTGTCTGTGATGGCGACACGATGGACCTGGGCGGCCGTACCCTTGAAATCCTGCATACCCCCGGCCACGCCCCGGACGAAATCTCTGTCATGGACCGTACGAATCGCCTGCTTTTTACCGCGGACACCTTCTACCCCGCCCACATGTACACCCATTTTCCCGAATCCGATTTCGACACCTACGTGGAAACCGCACGACGGCTTGCCGGCCTGGCCGACAAAGTTGACTGGCTTCTACCCGCGCACAACTATACCCCTGTAGACGCCGAATACCTGAAAAAGATGTATGCTGCCTTTCAGACCGTCCGGGATGATGCCGCCGAATATGAGGTCCTGGAAGACGGGACCAGAAAGTATACGTTTGACGGCTTTCATCTGATCGTAAAGGGGAACCGTTAAATAATGATTGGTATTACAGCAAGATATGCGATGAGTTTCTTAATGATCTGTATTATGATATCATGCGGTCAGGACGCTCCGCTGGCACTATATTGGGAAGGGACCGCTGTTGTGGGCAACCAGACCACGCCGGTCGCCCAGTCACAGACTTTACATGTCAACTCCGCCGGCGTTCCCCTCCCGCCGGACGCAGCCCCGCCGGCCTATCAGGTGTTGCGCACCTTCGAGCTGAACAACCGGTACATGGACCGGGCGACGTCGTCGTATCAGAAAATAGCGGGCTTTGCGATTACCAATGAACCTCTGACGCGCGTTGATCGTGATTTCAATCTGCAGCCCGCTGCGGCGACGCACTGGGAGGTGTCGGAGGACGGGCTGACGTGGATTTTTCATCTCCAGAAAGATCTTATCTTTCGTGACGGCCATCCGGTGACGGCTTACGATTATGAGGATACGTTCCACCGTTGGGCCGATCCCAAGACCGGATTTGACTTCGAATGGTATTATCGCCCGATCAAGAACTGGGGCGCAGTCGTCGCCGGCGGGCTGCCGGTTGATTCAGTCGGTGTCCGTGCGCTGGACGAACACACCATTGCTTTTACAACGACGACGCCGACGCCTTATGCGCCCGAATTGCTCAGTTATAGCTGGGTCACGCCCACACACGCCTTCGAGAAGTACGGACCGGCCTGGTCAACCAAACCGGAGACCCACGTGGGAAACGGGCCGTTCCAACTGAAAGAATGGACCGTCAACGACCGTTTCGTTCTGGCGCCCAACCCCAACTACCGGGGCCCCCACAAGCCCTATCTGGAACAGGTCATAGGCCAATTGTTTAACGCGGCAGCCCAACCGCCGTTTCTGGCGGCCTACGAAGCCAATGAGGTGGATTACGTACTGCTGAACAATCAGGCTGAAATCAACCGGATTAAATCAAATTCTGTCTTGCGAGACCACCTTAACGCCTACGTCGATTTTCAAACCTATTACCTCATGCTGGATTCGTATCATCCCCCTTTCAACGATCTCCGGGTGCGGCAGGCGTTCAGCCATGCCATAGACCAGGACGCCCTCATGAAATCCGCCCTGCGTGATATTGGTCTGCCGGCCGTGTCAATGTTGCAGCCCGGATACCCGGAAGCCAACACTGAAGCCCTCGCTGTCATTCAACGATATAACCCGGATCTGGCTCGAAAACGCCTTGCAGAGGCTGGTTATCCAGATGGAAAAGGGTTCCCTAATATGGAAATCTGGTTGCGGGGCGAGCCGCAGGTCATAAACACGGCCGCACAGGCCGTTCAGGCAATGTTGAGACAAACCCTGAATATCGATATAGGCGTCCGTAACATGGAACGAAAAGTGTTTACGGAAGCACTCAACAAAAAAGAAATAACCCTGGCGCTGATTCCCTACCGATACGATTATGTGGATGCCAGTAATCAGCTCTCTTTGTGGCTGTCGAACGGTAGGCATCCCTGGCATAATGAGCGGTTCGAAGATCTGGTCATCCAGGCGAACATCCTGGTCGGCGATCCGAAAAGGCGCACAGAACTCTACCAGGAGGCGGAACAGATCCTGGTCAGTGAGGTCGGAGGGGTGTTTCTGTGGTACACGCTTATGAACGAAATGTGGCAGCCTTACGTCCGTGGCGCGGCGTTGGAGACCAATAAATGGGGGTATAGGGCCTGGCGCGGCAATCAGATGTTGAATCTGACCCCCACCCTTTACATCTCGAACGAAGTGTTAGAAAAACCGGCCACACCCCAGGCTACCGGTTTCTGGGACTGGTTAACCGGAAAATAGCGGGGTTTATCATTCACCATTGCTGATCCCTGCGGGCTCCAGCGAGTGCTGCGCGGTTCACCATGAGGGTACCCATGTTCAACATTTCATTAGCCCAGTGGTCTCTGCACCGGACATTATTAGGCGTCGAATCAGGTGGTATAGATTGGGCACGATTAGAGCACGACCTGGGGACAGATCCGAATAACGCCATCCGGGGTGATTTGGATCATCTGGACTTTATTACCGCCGCGCGACGGGATTACGATATCGACGCTGTGGAGTACGTGAATACGTTTTTCTTTGGCAGAGCGCAGGACCAGGCGTATCTGAACGAAATGAAAGACCGGGCAGATAGCGAAGGCATTCAGAGCCTGCTGATCATGTGCGACTTTGAAGGACGGCCAGGCGATCCGGATCGAACCGCTGCGCAGCAGGCTGTTGAAAACCACTATAAGTGGATCGAAGCGGCTCAGGTGCTCGGTTGTCATGCCATCCGTGTTAACGTAGGCAACGGGCTCGCCGACCCTGATAACCAGGCGAAATGGGCTGCTGAGGATTTGCGGCGTCTGGCTGAATTCAGTGATCCGTTCGGGATTCATATTCTGGTCGAGAACCATGGAGAACTGTCCAGCAATGCAGCGTGGTTGGTTGGAGTTATTCGTCAGGCGGACCATCCGCAGGTAGGGACCTTGCCTGATTTCGGAAATTTCTGGATCAATGAAACAGAATGCTATGATTATTATCAGGGTGTGGAAGAACTTATGCCCTATGCAAAAGGCGTCAGCGCCAAATCGTATGACTTCGATGAAGACGGCAATGAAACTACACTCGATTACGAACGGCTTATCCGGATTGTAACTTCAGCAGGCTACACCGGGTATATCGACGTCGAATACGAAGGCGATCGTCTCACCGAACCGGAAGGCATCCGAGCCACTAAAGCCCTCCTGGAGAGGCTACGCCTAAGCGGGTGAGATTGTAAACTAATCGCGTTTACATTTTTGGTTTTATTCTGCACTCTTTACGCGCACGGCGCGCCGTGCGCGTGCGCGGAACAAGGATCACCATGCCTGAAGTCCAACTCCGCACGATGCACCCGAAAGACTGGCCCGAGGTGGCCGAGCTCATCTATCTTTCGACCAACTACTGGTATCAGTCCCACGGCATGTCCGCCATTTTCCAGGGTGGCCCAGAGGTGGCACTGGTGTTCTGTGAAGAGTATGAGGCGCTTGATCCGGGGTGCTGTATCCTCGCTATACAGCCGGATACGGACCGCATCATCGGCTCCTGTTTCTATCATCCGAGATCTACGCACCTGTCCCTCGGTATTATGAACGCCCACCCAAATTACGGTGGAATGGGCATTGCAAGACGCCTGCTGCAGTACATTATGGCGCAGGCCGAGGAACAGAATCTACCCATTCGCCTCGTATCCAGCGCCATGAATCTGGATTCCTACTCCCTCTATACCCGAGCGGGGTTCGTGCCCCAGGCGATGTATCAGGATATGTACTTGCCGAACCCGGACATCCGGCGCCTGGCCTCCATGCCGCACACAGACCGGGTTCGTGAAGCCGTTATGGATGATTTGCCGGCCATTGTATCCCTCGAGCGGGAATTACATCATATCTATAGGGAAAAAGATTACCGGCATTTTCTTTCCAATGCTTCCGGCATCTGGCATATGTCCGCCTATGAGAATGAATCGGGTAATATCGATGGCTTTCTGACCTCGGTCACGCATCCGGGGAGCAACATGCTGGGGCCGGGCGTGATGAGAACGGAAGACCTGGCCCTGGCCTTGATCGCCTCTGAACTACAACATCATCCGGATCGTACACCCGTGTTTCTGATTCCGGTGACCTGCCGGACCTTGATAGGTAATCTGTATGCGCTGGGCGCTCGAAACTGTGAATTGCATGTCCATCAGGTCAGAGGACCGTATCAACCAGGCGGCGGTATCCTGATGCCTTCGTTTATGCCCGAAACGTGTTGAAAATGTGTTAGGGATTTCATGCCGCAAGAACCTCTTTTCAAACCCCATACGTTGACAGATGCCGACAAACAGCAGTTGGGCGCCGATGGCCATCTGGCCCTGCCTGGTTTATTAACCGATGAAGCGCAAAAACGGTTGATCGGTGCCCTGTCTCACATCCAGGATATTTCTGAAACGCAAGACCTCCTTCCCGAACCAAAACGATATGCCGCGGAATACGATGATCATCTGGCCTCTCTGATTGGCCATCCTCAAATGCTGGACCTGGTCCGATGGATGCTGGGACCGGAGATTCGCTTTGATCATTGTGTAACGCTCAACCGGCGGAGCGGGAACGATGGATTAAGGTGGCACAGTCATTCCTATGGAGAGGAGAATCCTACCCTTGGCTTTGTTCGTATCTTTTTCTATGTAAATGGATTTACGGTTAATGATGCAGGCCTGAAAGTCATCCCGGGCAGCCATCTGTTTCATGATTCCGGTATACAAGCTGCAACCGATGAAGAACTTCTGAAGGGATGGATGGCCGGTAAAGTTCATCCACTTACTTCAATACCTCTTGAAATTGAACCGATTGAGGTTCCACCGGGCACGGTCATACTGATGTGGACCCACGCGGCGCATGGCGTCACAGCTCGAAAACCTGATAGTGACACCAGATGGACGGTGGTCTATGCGTATCGAAATCCAGGCGAGCCGTCCGCCGCCCGATGGATATCGGAAGATTTTGAGCAGACCGACACTCCGGGTACAGAAGGATTGATGAGTTTGTATTAATCAATAAGACATTTTAATTCAGGAGTACGATACCATGCCGAAGCGCCCCAACATTCTCCTTACGATAGCCGATGACCAGCAGGCGACGACCATCGCAGGCACCGGTCTATCACAGGTGCAGACGCCGACCCTTGATCGAATCATGGACCAGGGCGCCTGTTTTACACAGGCGCACCACTTCGGCTCCTGCCATCCGGCCGTGTGCGCCCCGAGCCGGGCTATGCTGCATACAGGCCGGACCTATTTTGATCTGCCGCAGTCCCTGATTTCTAACTGGCAATCCAGATCCTTATCTTTTGATGAGCAGTCGGCGGATCTGGCGCGGTTAGAAGCGACGCCGCTCCTTGGCGAGCGGCTCGGTAACAACGGATATACGACGTTTGGAACCGGCAAATGGCACAATGGCCAGGCTGCTTTCAACCGGAGTTTTCAGGACGGAGAAAACATCTTCTTCGGCGGCATGTGTGATCATGATAGCGTGCCGGTAAACCCGTACGATCCGACCGGCGAATATCCGGAGTCGCAACAAACCATCGGTGCATTATTTTCTACGGACCTGTTTGTCGAACCCGCCCTGGATTTCATTGCCTCCTACGATCAGGATGAGCCGTTTTTTCTATACATAGCCTTTACCGCGCCCCACGATCCCCGGACGCCCCTCCAGAAATACGATGCCATGTACCCCCGGGATCAGATCAAGACGCCACCTAATTTTCTGCCTGATCACCCCTTTGACAACGGGAATATCTACGATCTGAGGGATGAACGGTTAGCACCCTGGCCGCGTACGGAAGACGTCGTCCGGCAGCATCTTGGCGACTACTACGGTATGATTACTCACATGGATGAGGCGATCGGTCGATTAATAGAGGCCCTGGAGGCGAGGGGGTTTCTTGATGATACGCTGGTCATCCATACGGCCGACCATGGACTGGCCGTAGGTCAACATGGGTTGCTCGGCAAGCAGAACATGTATGAACATTCCATCAAAGTACCCTTACTGATGATGGGGCCCGGCGTACCCGAAAACAGATGCATTGATTCGTTGACGTATCAGCATGATTTATTTCCGACCATTATGGAGGTCGCCGGCATAGAGGAGGCGCCTCCCGGCCATTTTCGATCCCTGTGGCCGCAGTTATCGGATGAGACGACGGATCATCATCCGAGTATATACTCCAGTTACATGAACTGGCAGCGCGTCGTGAAAAACAACCGTTATAAACTCATTCGGTATTTTGAACAGGATGGCAAGGGCACAGATCGCATGCAATTATTCGACCATATCAATGATCCCCATGAACGCCACGATTTGATCGATGATTCAGCCTATGCTTCGCCACGGGCAGCCCTGGAGGCGGACCTGATGCAGTGGATGCGTAGGGTGAATGATCCATTGGCTGAAGACAGCAGCAATCATTTTTTGTAGATAAGTATGGGAGGTTATAGATAGAATGAAGCGGCTTACCGTGGGCGTCGTGTCTTCTCATAGCCGGTTTTGCGATGTCGAGGCCAATTTCACTCATTTTACCGCTATAACCAGGCGGTTATCCAACCGAGGCGCTCGGCTGATCTGCTTCCCAGAACTGGCGCTAACCAGCTATACCACAAATCCAGCCGTCCTTGACGTGGCAGAATCGGTGCCTGGACCGATCACGGAAAAACTTTGCGCTCTTGCAACGTTGCATAATGTGTATATATCGGTGGGCATGGCGGAGCAGGACGAAGATCGATATCATGTCACACAAATTGTCGTTGGACCAAATGGGTATTTGGGCAAATACAGAAAATATCATCCTACAGGTGGTGAGATCGCCTGCGGCTTTTCACCGGGTGATAGTTTTCCTGTGTTCAATATAGACGGGTTTAAACTGGGCATCAATATCTGTTTCGACGGGCGGCATCAGGATACCATTGACGCCATGCAAAAAGCCCGCGTGGATCTCATACATCATCCGCACGGCAATGAGCTGGGCCTCGGACGGGATGGGGAAGAATGGACGCGTGGTAAGATGGTCTATTTTGTACCGCGAGCAGTGCAGGCGCGGGCATATATTCTGATTAACAATTCGGCAGGGGATACGCCGAATACGCAGGAGACATTGTCTTTCGGCAGCGGCGCTATGATCCTCGATCCACTCGGTCAGGTGGTAAAAAGGACGAGGCAACCTACCCGAGCCGAAAAAACGCTGGTTGTGACGATAACTAAACCTTTGGATGAGTTGGTTCCGGATTTCGAGATGGAGGGATGATCACGATAGATGATTAACGAAGAGCATCCCAGATTCATTCTAAAAACAGGTCCATCAACGCCGACCGGCATGAAGCCGCGTCCGTAAACACGATGCCATGCATCCCAACCGCCTGGGCGCCCTCGATATTAATCGGCGCATCATCCAGAAAGACACAGGCAGACGGTTCAAGTTCATAGGTATGAAACAGATATTCATAGATCTCTTTGTCCGGCTTCACCATGCCCAGATCGCCAGAAATCACCGCCCCCTTAAAGACATCCCAGAAATCATATCGCCGCTTCAGGTAGGCGAAGCGATCAGACGGAATATTGGAGAGGCAGTACAACGACAGATTCTTTCCATGTAATTCCCGAATCAGATCGAGTGTATCGGGCTTGGGCAGCAGCATCCGGTCTGCCGTACGCAATAGCTCGACCACAAGCTCTCTGGCAATGCCGGCCCTTCGAGCAAATTCCGGAATCGCCTCCGCTTCCGTCAACATTCCCCGGTCCATTTCCAGCCAGTCCGGGTGCTGGAATATGGTCTGCTTGACACGGTCTTGAAGATCCGGATCATTGAGAACGACCCCCACAATGGCATCAGGATTCCAATCAACGACCACCCCGCCCAGATCGAAGATGACATGTTGGATGCTTGGTTTGTCAGACATGGTGTAGATACAGAATTTGGAATACAGGAGGTCCGTGCTGTGCACGAGGGTTTAGGGTATCCGTGCCGTACACGGAGTTCTTTCAAGTCATTGATTTCTAATCGTCATTACAGGATTTGCCATTGCTGCCTTTAATGCTTGATAACTCAAGGTCAGCCAACTAATCGTCAAGGCGATTAATCCTGAAATGACGAGAGGAGTGGGGCCTAATTTTATATGGTAAGCGAAATTATTCAACCATTGCTGAAGTCCATACCATGCCAAGGGCCAGGCTATCAAACATGATATAAGAACCAGAATCATGAATTCCTTTGATAGAAGCATGACGATAGATGATATTCTGGCTCCTAATACTTTTCTGATGCCAATTTCCTTTGATCGTTGCTCGGCAGTAAATGATACCAATCCGAACAACCCTAAACACCCGATGAAAACAGCTAACAGGCTAAAGTATAATACAAGGTTACCCAATTGCTTTTCCTCTTGATACAATCGAGCAAATGAATCTTCCAGGAAGAAATATCCAAATTCGCGCTCGGGAAAAAGTAGATTCCATTTTTTCTCAATCTCAGAAATGGTCCGACTGACGTCATTGAGATTGATTTTCAGCGAAAAATCTGTTAATCGCGTTTCATCATAAAAAACAAGCAATGGTTCAATCTTTGTGTGCAACGAAGCCATGTGAAAATCATTTACTACCCCAATAACGCGCCAGGGAGGTTGGGGTGGTGCCCCCCGGGGTTGGGGTCTTTTTATTGCTTTTCCAACCCCGTTGACCCATCCGAATTTGGAAACAGCCCTTTCGTTAAGCAGTACCGATTCACCAGCGTCTGTTGCCAGCGCATTAGAGAAATTGCGTCCTTCCACCAATTCAATATCCAGAGTCGCCAAAAAATCAGGATCTATGGTTAACACTTCAACTGTCTGGATTTCATCCGGCGAAAATCCTTCAGGTGTAACGGCTATTTTTCTCGAGCCTCTGCCTGGCGTTCGATCCGAAGCCGCAACAGATAGGACTCCTGGAATATCAGCAAATTCCTGCTTTAAAGATCCAAGAGATATGCCCTCGGTCAATGGGATCCTGGACAATACCAGGACTTCATCTTTTGAGAATCCCAAGTTTTTGTTGCCAACAAAATCCATTTGTTGCCATATTGTTATGCTACCTGCAATCAGGGATACTGAGATGGCAAATTGTAAGATTACCAGAACTTGTCTAAATCGTGACCTGGATGCACCCGTCGCCAATGAGCCATGTAACACCTTGACCGGAGCAAAAGACGATAGATAAAAAGCTGGATAAGCGCCAGCTAATAATCCCACTCCTAAAACCATTGCAAACAGGCCTGGTAATATCCACCAGTTTTGAACAAAATCGATTTCAAAATGATAACCGGTTATTGAGCTGAATCTGGGTAGGGACAAAGCGAGCAGAATCGTCGTCAATAAAACGGCTAAAAGACTCATTAATATGGACTCCCCCATGAATTGGGAGATCAATTTTCCTCTGTTTGCACCGAATGTTTTTTTCAACCCCACTTCTTTCGCCCGATTGGCGGAACGAGCAGTAGCCAGATTAATAAAATTAAAGCAGGCTATCAGCAATATCATCAGGGCTATACCTGAGAACAGGTAAACATGAAGGATACCACCCCCAGGCTCAACATCTCGTTCAAAATTTGAATACAAATGAATTTCCTTCAACGGCTGGAGGAAAAATCTTACCTTTCCTCCAATTGCAGTTAATACAGGACCTAGTTTTTCCTCAACTAAATCCGGAAATTTTTGTTCCAAACTTGTAAAATCCGCATTCTCTGTCAGCAAAACATACGTGTAGAATTGAATTGCAAACCAACTGTTCATTTCACGTCCACCTGTTTCAAGCAATGTTTCAAAAGACCGAATCATGTTAAACTTCAAATGTGAATTTTCTGGAATGTTTTCCATCACACCGGTTACTGAGTATTGGAATTCCCCATCTATGGTCAGTATTTTTCCGACGGCATCTTCTTCATCAAAATACCGTTCAGCCATGTCCCGTGATATCACCACAGTATAAGCGGTATTAAGGGCAGTTTTCGCATCGCCCGAGATTAACGGAAACGTGAATATTTCAAAGATTGATGGGTCGGCAAAGCCTACATCTTCTTCTTGAAACTTTCGATCTCCATATTTCACAGTAACGCTTGCCGAATTTTCAACTCGAACTGCATTTTCCACTTCAGGATACAAGTCAACAAAAGTCGGACCAACTTCAGATGATGTAACCGGCACCAGCATGGGAGCCCCAATGTAGGCATCGAGACAAACACGATAAATTCTGTCTGATTTATGATTGAACATGTCGTAGTTCAATTCTCGTTGTACCCAAAATAAAATGAGAATACAACCAGTCATCCCCATGGCTAAACCGGATATATTGATACACGAATACCCCTTATTTCTCCACAAGATTCGAATAGCAGTTTTAAAGTAGTTTTTTATCATGATGATGGTTGAACCCGCCAACCCCACGGCCGCCCCGAGGATATCAGGTCCCGCATATTCTCACCGTTTCCAGAGATTGCGAATGGATGTGTTGAAATAATTGTATAGCATTAATACTGGGCCGGAGCCTGGACTTCGGTATGCATATTCTCCGTCACGATCCGCCCGTCAAATAAATTAATGGTGCGATGTGCATAGCCGGCTTGCGCCTGGTCGTGCGTGACCATGACAATGGTGGTGCCGGCTTCGTTGAGTCCGGTCAGTAATTGCATGACTTCCGATCCATTGGCTGAATCCAGATTACCGGTGGGCTCATCAGCCAAAATCAGTTTCGGATTGCCGATAACCGCCCGTGCGACCGCCACACGCTGTTGCTGACCGCCGGAGAGCTGTTGCGGAAAATGGCTGCTGCGATGCGGAATCTGCATATGTTCCAGCGCGGTGCCGACACGATTCTTGCGATCAGTGGCTGGGACGCCTAAATACAGCAGAGGCAGTTCCACGTTCTCATAGACGGTCAACTCGTCGATCAGGTTGAAACTCTGAAACACAAAACCGATATTCTCCTTGCGCAGGTTCGCCCGCTGACGCTCTGAATAATTGGACACTTCGTGGCCTACGAAGTGATATTCCCCCCCACTGGGGTTGTCAAGCAAACCGAGGATGTTGAGTAAGGTGGATTTGCCGCAACCGGACGGTCCCATTATGGCCACGAACTCACCCGCTTTTATTTCCACGGTTACATTGTTCAAGGCTGTGGTTTCCACCTCTTCGGTAGTATACAATTTCTGCAGATCTTTCGTCTGAATCATGGTTTACTCCTTTTGCATGGTAGCATATGCATACATACTCACACGCCGTTACTTCAACATCAACTTTTCCATATCTCCAAAATTGTCGTACATCGATGTGATCACCCGCTCATTCTCTTGCAAGCCTTCTAACACCTCGAAATACCGACTGTTCTGCCGGCCAAGTTTAATGGGGTGTTTGGTGGCGAACCCGCTGGATGGATCGACAACGTACATCCACTGACCACCGGTCTTCTGATAGAAACCGCCGCGCGGCACCTGGGTGGCATCGGCCAGTTCGCCCAGGGTGATACGCACCTGAAGCGTCTGCCCGCGCCGGAGACCGGTCGGTGTTTCGTTGTAAAATTCCATATCCGCCTGAAACTGACCGTTGAGCACCTCGGGATACACCCGTCGGATGCCCAGTTGATAGGTGTTGCCCGCGAAATCGAATGAACCACTCTGTCCCTGACTGATTCGGGCGATGTAATGTTCATCGATCGCCGCTCGTACTTTAAAACCTTCCTCTACATCGATCTGCCCCAACCGCTCTCCCCGTGCCTTGGATTCGCCGATTTCCGCATTAAGAGAGGACAGCAAACCGGTCGTCGGCGCCCGCAACATCAGATTTCCCTGGCTCATTTCGACTACTTCCAGATTCAAACGCAGACGTTCTATCGACTCTTCCAATTGCTGAATCTGAACCTCTTGAAACAAGGAATCCTGGCTCTGGGATTCAAGGGTGACCGCATGCTTGCGGCCCAGATATTCATGGTTGTCTTTTGACGCATCATATATCTCTTGAGATATAAGCTCCTGATCCAACAACTGCGCTTGACGTTCATAATCACGTTTCGCCTGGAGTAACTGGTAGTCCAGATCCACCATGGACGATCGTAGACTCAAACGACGCTGTTCCATAGAGACGCGCGTTTGGCGAAGAGAGTTCGCTTCGCGGAACAGTTCTGCTTCGCGTTGCATGACGTTTAACTGCAGTTGGGCATTGGATAACCGTAAAATCGGATCGCCTTCCTGGACCCGCTCGCCCTGCTCCACAAACACCTCTTCCACCCGGCCTCCTTCGACGGCATCCAGATAAATCGTCGTCAAAGGCATCACCGCCCCCTGCTCTACGATATATTCCTGAAAAGGACCAAAAGACACCGTGGCGATGGTCAATTTTTGAGCATCCACATTCAGCGTAGACTGGCTGAGGCCATAAAGCAACTGATACCCGATGAATCCGAAAAAGATCAAAGCAGCACCATACATGGCAAGCTTCCCCGGTGTAAACCGCTTCTTCTTAATCTTTCGGTCCATAATGGTATTCTGCTCCTGCTTATTCTCCGCAGCAAACATATCTACCAGATTTCTTGGACTCTTGCCTTGTTCAGGTGAATTTTCCATAGGGTGCACTCCACATAGTTAAGACTTGGGACCTGTATTTTTGGTTGCGACACTGCATCAACTGCATCATATGACTTAAGGCATACATTCTAGGTTGCGTTTAAAATTTCACCTTCAGGTCACAGAGCGATTTTCCAGGTGCAACCCAACGCTTTGACTGCATATCTCAAACCCCGAAGTTGCAATATGTGTGCCAGTTGTATTCTTTAGATATACGGGCATGTTTTCTGCTAAGTATATTTGGGACAGGTTCTTAAAATATTGTATTAATATGTTTTTCACAACAAGTTATACAATGTTTACAAACTGAAATTAAAAAAACCATTCTAAAATTGTTGTACCATAGTGTCCGATAGCGTACACTATGTGAACGGCAGCGGACACGTAAATAGACGCAGGAAACAGGCTCTATGTTACAAGATAAATACATACATCATTACACTATAGCATCGGCACACGCCATGCGCCATTACCGGAGTTGGTACCCATGAACGGTAAATTCGGCCACATCCTGGTTGTACACGATGATGACGATGTGCTGTTGGCCGCACGTATGTTTCTCAAATGGCATGTCGCGCTGGTTCATACGGAAGTAGATCCGGAGAAAATACCGACGCTGATGAAAAACGAGGATTACAACGTCATTCTTCTGGACATGAACTTTACCCGTGATGCCAGTAGCGGTCAGGAAGGGTTTTTCTGGCTTAATCGCATCCTGGAAATCGATCCATCCACCGTGGTGGTGCTGATCACCGCCCATGGTGATGTGGAGATGGCGGTACGGGCGATTAAAGAGGGGGCGATGGATTTTGTGCTGAAACCCTGGCAGAATGAAAATCTGCTGGCTACGGTCTCTGCGGCAATTAATTTAAACCGGTCGAAGCAGGAAGTCGTCACCCTGCGGTCCCTTGAAAAGCAGCTCAGCGCAGATCTGGGTGCGTAGTTTCAGGGATTTGTCGGCGAGAGTCCGGCCATGGAGCAGATCAAAACCACCATTCAAAATGTAGGTCCCACTGATGCGGATGTCCTTATTCTGGGAGAAAACGGCACCGGCAAAGAGCTGGTTGCCCGGGCGATACACCGCCATTCTTCTCGTAGAGAAAAACCGTTTGTAAGCGTTGATATGGGGGCCATTACCGAAAACCTTTTTGAAAGCGAGATGTTCGGTCATGTGAAAGGCGGTTTTACCGATGCGAAGGCCGACCGAGCCGGGCGCTTTGAAATCGCATCCGGCAGCACCCTCCTCCTGGACGAAATAGGTAACCTGTCGCAACCCAATCAGGCCAAATTGCTGACCACGCTCCAAAATCTCGAGGTGACACGAGTAGGGTCCAACACATCCAAACGCGTTGATATTCGCCTCGTAGGCGCCACCAATATGCCGATTCAAGATATGATTCAGCAGAAGACTTCCGTGCGGATTTACTTTACCGGATCAATACGGTGGAAATCCATTTGCCGTCACTCGAGGAACGACCAGAGGATATTCCTTCGCTTATAGACCATTTTCTTAAGGTGTATGCCCGAAAATACAACAAACCACCCATGCGTATTCATAAGGAGACGATCAAGAAACTGGAGGCCTATTCATGGCCGGGTAATGTGCGCGAGTTGCAACATGCGCTCGAGCAGGCGCTCATCATGAGCGACGGCCCCATATTGCAACCGCCTGATTTCTTTTTATCCATGTCGGAAAATATATCCGATCGGGAAGAGGGCGTGGCCTTCGATTCGTATAACCTGGATGAGGTGGATAAGACGGTTATACGCAAAGTACTGAGCAATCATCAGGGAAACGTCAGCAAAGCCGCCCGTGAGTTAGGCCTTACGCGTACCTCTCTCTACCGCCGGATGGAGAAATATGGTCTTTAGTCATTTCAGAACTCAGAGCAGCATTCGTGTTGTGTTTCTGGGCCTCACGCTGGCGGTGTTTGTGTATCTGGGCCTCGATACTGATTTTTATGCCACTCTGGTCCTGGTCTGTGTGCTGATCATCTATCAGGTCGTCTCACTCATCCATTCTGTTGAACTGACCAATCGACAATTGACCCGGTTTCTCCAATCCATTGAGTATGCAGATCTATCTCAGACGTTTACCGGTCGCAAACTGGATTCTTCGTTCGACGAACTTTACACTGCATTAACAGAGGTGACCAATGCGATCCGTTTTTCACAACGAAGCAGGGTGGATCGGGGATCGGCCTGAGCCTGTCCCGCCAGATCATGCGGATGCATCGTGGTACCATCACTGTCGTATCCACACCGGATGTCCAGACGACATTCACGTTGAGGTTTTAAATTGGTGATTGAGTGCATGGTTAATGGTTTTTGTCTTTTCAATCACCAATTACCATGCACTCAATCAACATTCACCATTTAAAGGACCCCCATGCCCCATCTTCGTTTTGCCGCGGCTAAAGAACAACGCGTGGCCGTCATTACCGGCGGTGCACGTGGACTGGGCCGGGCCTGCGCCCTGCGTATTGCAGAGGAAGGCCGTCATGTCGTGCTCGCAGATGTCCTGGATGAAGAAGCATCTGAAACGGTAGAAGCGATACAAGCCCTTGGTCAAGACGGATTTTATTGTCATACCGATGTGACGGACGAACAAGCAGTTAAAAATATGTTCCTCCAGGCAATGGACCGTTTTGGACGTATTGATATCCTGGTCTGCTGTGCGGGCATCCTTGGATTAGAAGCCCCATTTCTGGAACAGTCTGCTACACAATTCGATAAGGTCATGAAGATCAACCTCTACGGGATATACTATGCCCATCAGGCCGCTATCTCACATATGCTGGATGGCGGTTGGGGGCGATGTGCCACCATCACGTCCGGCGCCCGTCATGCCGCAACCAATCAGGTGCCGTATGGCGTATCCAAAGGGGCCGTCTACTCGTTTATCGGCGCCCTCGGTAACGCGTATGCCGATAAAGGCGTTTTTGTCAACGGCGTGGAACCGGGAAGGGCGCTGACGCAGATGGTCGTTCCCCGTTTTTCCGAAGAACATTTAGCCAACCCCGGCAACCAGCTTGGTCGTTATTCTGATCCAGAAGAAGTCGCCGAAGTCGTTGAACACCTCTGCTCGGAACGCAATACCTACACCACGGGGTCCGTGTGGAGCGTAAAAGGCGCCAGCGGATAGATAAATGGTGATTTATTGATTTAGTGATATGGTGATTTAAAACCCTTAAATTCACCAACCACGACTTCACCAAAAAGCAAAAGTAAGTGGAGCACGTACTAATCATGCCTCAAAGAGGCACACCATACTTTCGATGACGCATAGCGGCATCAATCACCAAATCACTAGATCACCATTCAATAGGGGGTTCCATGGATACCAGTTTCTCTACCAGCGCAGGCGGTGACAACACCTGGAGTCTGGATGAGTGCGCCCGTTGGGCGAAGGAAAATGAGTTTGATTCGATCCGCCTGTCTACAAGCGGCATCGCCGACTCGGACCGGGTGCTCAGGGAAGGACCGGACGAGATTAAGGACACACTGAGGGCAAACGGTATTTATCTGGCCGCGCTGTCCGCCCACAATAATCTCCTGGACGATGACCAGGAACAGGCTGATGCCGCGGCCGAACGGCTTCGCAAGGCCGTCGAATCGGCGAGTCTCCTGGGTACGCCTATTGTCGTCACCCAAGCCGGCAGTCCGGATACATTCCGGTTCTACGGCCAGTATTCATCGCCGCCCGGTAATCCGAGCGACCGTTCGATGGAACTGGTAGATCGTTTTAAAGAACGCTTTACGCCTATCGTGAAGCTTGCAGAGGAACGTGGCGTCACCATAGCGCTGGACGGTGCCGTCCGTATGGGCAACATCGCCTGCAACCCCCAGATGTGGGAACGAGTACTGGACGCAATCCCTTCTGAACATATCGGTCTGTCGTGTGACCCGTCCCACTGGCTTTGGATGATGATCCTCCCCGCAGAGGATGCGATCCGCATGTTCGCCGGCAAATGGGTCTATGCAGATGTCAAAGATGCCGAAGTCAGTAAAGAGATGCTTTTCCGGCAGGGTATTATAGGTAACTGGTGGTGGCAATACCGGGTACCGGGTCGGGGGCAGCTCAACTGGGGTACGATCATCGGCGCGTTACTTGAGACCGGGTACGATTATGTGCTCTGCGTAGAAAACGAAGACCGCGGCATGCCTGGCCTGGCCGGCTTCGCCCTCGGCGGTCGCCACCTGCGGCAGTTCCTCCCCCAAAAAGGTGAAGAATATCAACGGCCATCCGGATTCTGGGAGGTTGGTTAAGAGCAGAATGGAAGGATGGAAGGGTGGGAGGTTTAAGCGCCCAAATGTTACCCCTCCCATCCCGTCATCCCGCCATCCTTCCACCCGCACTTGAAAGCCTTTGACAAGCTCTCCATCTCCGTATACACTCTATAGTTTGGAATATTGTACTCTGGACTTTCTTTCAACTCAGAAACTCGGACCTTGGGAGACCTTCATGAGTGTATCAACCTCATTGCCGGATATTGACCGTCGCAGGACAGAGATACTGCATCTGGATTTACCATATACCTTTACCGCTCCCAAAATGAAATCTGTCTGGGATAAACGGGCCAGGAGTCTGCGTGAACATATCCTGGTCAGCCTCGGGCTCTGGCCGTCCCCGGAAAAATGTCCGCTTAATCCTCAAGTCTTCGATCGGGTTGAACGGGATAATTATACCATAGAAAAAGTTTATTTTGAAAGTCTACCCGGTTTTTTTGTAACGGGAAATCTGTATCGTCCGATAGACGTCTCCGAACCCTGTCCGGGCATACTGAATCCTCATGGTCATTGGGCGGCGGGGCGCCTGGCAGATGAAAAAGACGGCTCCGTGCCGGCCCGATGCATTAACTTTGCCCGCCAGGGTGCGGTGGCTTTTTCCTGGTCTATGATCGGCTATAACGACAACGAACATCTTGACCATCGGTCCTTCGGCAACAACCGGATGCAGCTATGGGGACTTAGCCTGAAAGGGCTGCAACTCTGGAACAGCATCCGTGCGGTAGATTTCATGGCATCCTTGCCGGATGTGGATTATCGGCGCATCGCCTGCACGGGCGCTTCGGGCGGTGGCACCCAGACGTTTATGCTTACTGCTGTGGATGACCGGGTGATGCTGTCGGCGCCGGTCAATATGATTTCCGGTCATATGCAGGGGGGCTGTATATGTGAAAACGGCCCCAATGTACGTATAAACACCAATAATATTGAAATAGGCGCGATGATGGCGCCGCGCCCCATGCTGATGGTCTCCTGTACCGGAGACTGGACGGTAAATACCCCCGTTGAAGAATATCCGGCGATTAAAAATGTGTATCAACTGTATGGAGCCGAGGACAAAATAACCGAAGTGCAGATAGACTCTGGCCATAACTACAATGAGCAGAGTCGTAATGCCGTATATACCTGGTTCGGTAAATGGCTTTTCAACAGTGAGGATACCGAGCGATTTACAGAACGTCCCTATACCACAGAACCCCCCGAATCCATGCTGGTGTTTTCGGACCAGACCCGTCCTGAACATGCCGTGGATGAGGGTGGTCTCTCGGATTTGTGGATCACACGTTGTAAGACGCAATTGGGCAAATTGATTCCAAAAGATACAAAGTCTCTTCGCAAATATCGCCAGAATCTGGGTGCCGGATTCAAGTCGGCCATCGGCGCTTCAGCACCGAGACTGGATGACGTGATCAGTACACAACCCGAACTGTTCGAAGAGAAAAACTACACGGCACAGTGGACATATATCGGTCGTAAGGATAAGGGGGATCGTATACCGGTTACCCTGTACAAATCAGATAAGGCAGTTCGTGGAGCGACGCTGGTTGTTCATCCCGAAGGGCGGTCAGGCCTGACCGATGAAAATGGAAAATCTGCCGGAACCTTATTGCAGAGTCTGATGAGGGACAGGCACACCGTGCTCACGGTCGACACGTTTCTCACAGGGGAGGCATCAGGAGAGCATAACACAGAGGAATATCCATATTATACTACCTATAATCGAACGAAAACCACCCATCGAATTCAGGATATTATTACAGCAATATCCTATTTGCGGCAGGTGACCGGGTTTTCTTCTGTATCTCTCATCGGACTTGGTGAGGCCGGGTTGTGGTGCCTGCTGGCCTGCGGTCTCGATCCGCATATCGTCCGGGTGGTCGTTGATACAAACCAACTAGATACGGAGGACGATCAAGCATATGAAGACAGCCTGTTTATCCCCTGCCTGCGCCGAATTGGAGATGTAAACACAGCCGTCGCCCTGGCGGCTCCAGCTGACCTGATGCTTCATAATACCGGCACCACGTTTAAGACCGATTGGATGGAAGAAGCATGCCGTATCGGTGACACCAGTGATCATCTGAAAATTTTAAAAAAACCAGCAACCGGACGACAGATCGTGCAATGGATCATTGAAGGACCGGAAGCCTAGTAGCCTTCGATACTGATGCGTTCACGCAGTGAACCATCTTCACGGAGTTTCCATGCCAGTACACGATATCGAACTGACGGAAATAGCTGTGCCGGACTTTGGCCTGCCTGCCATGCAACCAAGCATATCGGGTCGGGAATACACGCAGCGCGTAGCACAAGTTCGGGCCCGCATGGTAGAAGAAGGACTGACACACCTGATCGTTTATGGTGATCGGGAGCATTTCGTGAATCTGATGTATCTGACCGGCTTTGATCCCCGTTTTGAAGAAGCCATGCTCATACTTGGGCAGACAGGCCGTCCCCGTCTTCTCGTAGGTAACGAGGGATTCGATTACGCACAGAAGGTTGTTGAAATTGAACATACGTGCACCTTGTATCAGAGTTTTTCATTGCTCGGCCAATGGCGTGACACCAGTTCTCCTTTGCGCATGATCTTGGAAGACGAGGGCCTCGAGCCAGGAAAAAGAGTCGGCACAGTAGGGTGGAAATCCTATGATGTAAGGGAGAACCCGCACCCGCCTACCTGCATTGAGATCCCTGCCTACATCGTTGATGTCCTGCGTGAGGCGGTTGGCGACCGGCGCGCCGTAACAAATGCTGGTGATTTGTTTACCAATCCCGAGACCGGTTTCCGGATCACCAACAGTGCAGACCAGCTTGCCGTATTCGAATTCGGTGCGACCTTTGCCTCGCAAGGGATACGCAACATGACAGAGCAGGTCGAACCGGGAAAAACAGAACTGGCCATCGTGGAAGAGGCCCGCCTTAACGGCCTGCCGCTGTCCTGTCATCCGGTCGTCAACGCTGGTCCGAGAGCACCGCAATTAGGCAGCCCCAGGCTACGTGCCGTCGAAATCGGCGATCCGTTTATGATGGCCATAGGTCTATGGGGTGGACTCTCCGCACGTGCCGGTTTTGTTGTTCATGATGAAAGCGAATTACCGATGTCTATTCAGGATTATGTGGAGGTTATTGTAAAACCCTACTACGCCGCCGCCGTCGCCTGGTATGAAACCATTGGTATCGGGGTGACCTGCGGAGAGATCTATACCCTCATCGAAGAAATGCTGGCAGACCATCCCTTCCGAATGGCGTTAAATCCAGGCCACGCCATTCATCTGGATGAATGGGTACATAGCGGTATTTACCCCCGTTCGACCTGCCGTCTGTCCTCGGGTATGGCCCTGCAGTTGGATATTATTCCCATGTGCGACGACGAAGCATATTTCACTATTAATGTGGAAGACGGCATTGCCCTGGCCGATGCCTCCTTGCGCTCTAAACTTTCTGAAAAACATCCAGAGACGTGGTCACGTATCCAGGCACGGCGTCAGTTTATGCATGATACATTGGGGATACACCTCAAAGAAGAAGTCCTGCCGTTTTCTAACATGCCGGCCGTTCTGCGCCCCTATCTACTCAGTCCTCATCTGGCCCTGCGGGTAAATCGGTAGATTCTGGGTTATTGAAAAGAACAGCATAGCGTGACTTATGGTACCTCGCGCACGGTAGATTTAGATCCCAGTAGCTTACTGCGGAATCTTCAAGATAATCATAACCGCTAGAATTATCGTCGATCAGGATCGTAATTTACAACCATAATGTGGGGATATGCTCATGACTGAACACGTATTACGCTTCGCACTCCGTACCCTGTACGCGCACGGCGTGCCCTGCGCCCTACTGTCTACTGCTTACTGCCTTCTGCTTACTGTCGTCTCGCCTGTCTACGCCCAATACGCCCCGGTCGCAGCCAATGACGTCGTAGATCTATCTCCCACCATATCTGCCCGCCACTATCAGTACTGGCCCGGAGGACAGTTGCACCATCAACCACTTGTCGTACCGTATATCACGCACGGCCCCGGCCCGTGGGCTTCAGACCTGATTATCCTGGATGAGAACACCGCTACACAGACCGACACTCCGGCGCATATGATGTCGCCGCAGGACAGCGGCTTGCCTAACGCCCACTACTGGGGCAGCCTGACGAATGAGAAGATCCCTGCCTGGCAACTGCTCGGCGAGGTCTATAAAATCGATGGGCGGCAGATGCTGGATCAGGCCAACAATGGCGAAAGCCCGCTTTTTACACTGGATCATATCAAGGTAGCGGAACAGGCGTATCGGGCAATGGGACCGGGAGATGCGGTGCTTTACTGGAGTGGGTACGACGACAAATACGACCGTCCCATGCCCGAAGGCAGTCGGTTAATCATCGATCCGATGGTTGGTACGGCGCCAGGATGGCCCGCCCCGAATTTTGATGCCGCAGAGTATGTCGGTAGCAGAGGGGTTCGGCTTATGGGATTGGACAGTCCGAGCATGGGAGCGCTGGGGCCGCCTCAACATATACAGGCAGGTCCGGCGGGTATGTTCCAGAATCCGCTCGCCCTGGAAAGCCACCTGGGTCATTTCAAATATGGCGCCATACACACGGAAGGTCTTATGAACCTGGACAAAGTTCCGAACGGTTCGTTATATATCGCCTTACCTGTCAAACATGAAAATTCACCCACCGTTGAAACACGGGCCATAGCCATCACCAACCAGATCCTGGCCGCAGATTTATTGAAAGCCGTTAAGGGTAAACGCGTGGCAGATCTGTCCGTGGTCCTCTCCATGCGTCATCCGGTATGGTGGCCGGGAAGAGGGTTGGGGCACCACGTCTTTCCCTATTCACGCATTCAGCCTGTCAACTACTTCGACGGTCCGTTCGGCCCATACTGGGTTAATACGCACATGATGGATTCTCAGACCGGAACCCATGTTGATCCCCCGGCGCACTATGGTCCACCACCCGGTTTCGATGATAGTCGGTACGATGCAGAAACCAGGGCGACGCTTGGCGAGTTTGAGGCCAGATACGGTAAACTGAAACGCACGGAGATGACCTCTGAAAAAGTGCCCTTGCATCACTATATGGGCCCTGCCCGCGTGATCAATGTGCAACACCGGGTCGGTACAACCACTCAGGATACCTGGCCTGCCTCACCGCGCATCACGGTAGAGGATATTGAATCCTACGAGAAGATTTACGGGTCAATCAAAGCGGGTGATGTGGTCCTGTTTCACACCGGACATACCGACACCCACTTCCGTCGTTTCGAACGGGGTCAACCCGATCCGTGCGTCAAAGGTCCGCTCGATGGCCTCAGCGAAGGCTGGCCGGCCCCCACGCCCGAGGTGATCAATTACCTGGCGGAAAAAGGGGTCAAACACGTCGGCATCGATGCGCCTGACATGGGCCCGGTCAATGCAAAGGCATCCATGATGACGCACTGGGCTGCCGTGAACCAGGATATGATCTTCACCGAATATCTGATCGGCGTCGGACAACTACCGCCCACCGGCGCTTTCTATATTTTCCTGAACCCCAAAGTCGAAAACAACCACGGCGGCCCCGGTCGGGCTATTGCTATTTTGCCATAAGCCAAAGTGAAAAAAGAAGATGCTAAAAGACGAAAGGAAAAGAGGATGAGAGAAAGATAAAGCAAGCTTTCGTCCTTTCGTCCTTTCGCTCCTGAGGTCCCATGCCAACAGTCCTTTCACGCGAAACCTTCATTCCCTCGCCCAAAGCGGGTACCGCTGTTATGGGCGGCAGCTTCTATACCACCCTCGACAATGACCGACTGATGAGTATGCGCAGCTATACCAGTCGCGGTGATACCGTCGATGTGGCTTATGTGCGTACATCGGAAGACGGGGGAGAGACGTGGAGTGAAGCGAAAACATGGCCGACGAAATTTAAGGCAGAAGGTGGAATCGGACGCCGGCATCCTCGGGGTGGGTATGTCGATCCCCTGACCGGACGGTATATCACCGTGTGGACCGAAGGGGTCCTGCCTACGGACGATCCGCTCGAAGGGATGCAGCAGTGGACGATGTGGTACTCCGTGTCGGAAGGCGGAGGAAAGACGCCATACATCAAGGAACAGATCATCCATGAAGGGCGGAAATACGATGCGGTTCATCATCTGCCCGGTGTAATGGTCGGAAAAAACAGCGTCATGATGGGCGACCTGGGCGAAGTACCGTTGACTCGCTCCGATGGGATAATTCTGATTCCGGTGCAGAGCAGTCCGACCGGTCCCGACGGCGAATACTACAGTCCGGGCGGTGGATTCACCTATACAGACTGTCTTCTTCTAATGGGCCGCTGGTGCGATGACGGTAGGCTATCATGGACCACATCAGACCGCATCGTAGGCGATCCCAAACGCACAACACGCGGCCTGATCGAGCCGACCATAGCCGAACTACAGGATGGTTCCATCCTGATGGTCATGCGGGGTAGCAACGACCGGAACCACGATTTGCCGGGATATAAGTGGATGGCCCGGTCCTATAACGGCGGCCAGACCTGGTCAACGCCCAAACCGTGGACATACACAGATAATAGCGCTTTCTTCTCACCCAGTGCCACCTCGCAATTGATTCCTCACAGCAATGGCAGTCTGTACTGGATGGGCAATATATCCGAACAGAATCCCAGGGGAAACAGCCCTCGTTATCCCATAATCCTGGGTGAGATAGATCGTGATACCGGTTTATTGATCCGGGATTCAATCGCTATAATAGACGACCGGCAGCCTGGCGAACACGAGCGGCTCACCCTGTCCAATTTCTATGTCCGTGAAGACAGAAGCACAGGCGACCTGCTCCTTCACCTGCCTCGTCTTTTTGCTGCAGGAGACCCACAGAAGACCCAGAATGCATGGACGACCGACCTGACGATGTATCGAATTGGAATACCGTAAAAACCAACGCCATGAATCCCTTCATGACGCCGCCGATCGCTTACCACTTTCTGCTTGTTTTTTTGTTTTCCAATCAACAAATCACTAAATCAACCAATCACCATTTCTCCTCCCCTACTCCCGCCCTACGCCCAGTCCATCCGCCACCCGGTTGATATAGTTGAACCACGAGGCGATCAGGGTAATCTGTAAAATACCTTGGTCGTCAAACCCCACGGTGTGGAGCCTTTCATGGTCTTTTTTCGTGATCTGAGTCGCATCTCTGGTGAGTTGAATGGCGAAATCCAGCATCGCCCGATCCTGCTCATTGAGCGATGCTTTTTCGTAATCAAATTTGAGCGACTCAACCAACCCATCGTCCAACGTGACCCGACGCAGAAACTCTGCGTGCGACTCAATTCAGTAGACGCATCGGTTGGTCGCCGAAACAACGGTGGTGATCATCTCATGCTGCCGCCTGGTCAGCGGCAGGTCCGGCGACATGAGCGAACCGAAGGTGGCGAAGGCATGATGCAAGGCGTCCGGAATGAGTGTATGCGAAGACACAATGCCGGCGGTCTCTTCGTCGGTCGACTGCACCGGACGGCTATACTCCTCAGGATAGAGCGAACGCTGCGCCGCCATCGCCTTCTTGAGTCGCTCATCCGCTTCGGACATCGGAATTGTCTTTATCCAGGCCATTTGAATTCTCCTCTCATCCTACGCGCGCGGCGCGCCGCGCGCCCTACAAACTCGATCATGGTTCAATATTTTTCCGAAATGCCAGATGATATACCGGTATCCCCAGGCTCACTACCCCGATACCCAAAACCGCCTGTGTTGGGCTATTGCCGAACAGCAAAAAGAGTAGGATCAGGGCAAGAATCAGGAAAATAACCGGTGTTACAGGATATAACGGCATCTGATAGGGTGGCGCATCTGTTTCCTTACGACGAATAACGAAGACGCCTACCACAGTCAGGGCAACAAACAGCACCGCTATAAAAATAAAATAATTGAGAATCTGGCCGAATGTACCCAGCATAACCAAAAGAGCCGCCAATCCACCTTGAATGGCGATCGCCCGATACGGCGTACCGAATTTCGGGTGGATGGCGCCGGCGAAATTGAGAAAGACCTTATCCCGTGCCATGGCGAAGTACACCCGTGGGGCCATCATCAACAGCCCGGCGATGCTGCCGATTACGGAAAGGATGACCACGGCGGAAAAAACAATGCCACCACTGCGACCGAACAGCACCTCGCCCGCCTGCGCTGCAAAGGTCTCATCACTGGTCACCTCACTCAACGGAATCAGATACATGAAGACCGCACTGGTGGAGATATACGTCAGAGTGACAATGCCCACAGCCAGTATGAGCGCACGAGGTAGCGTCCTGGTCGGATCCCGTACTTCACCGGCTATTTTACTCAGATCCCACCAGCCGGCAAAAGCGAAAAAGGCGCCGACCAGCCCGCCGGCCAGGGCACCGAACAGAGGAACGGAATCATCAGGCCGGTCTACAAAAGGCATAAAGTTAGACCAATCACCCAGCCCCAGACCAAACCCCAGCAAAGAAATAACCGCCAGAACCCCGATTTTAAAGATGGTCAACACCACAATAAGCCAGGCGCCGATACGCACCCCGTAAATATTGATACCGGCCAGGACAACCAGCGCGCCGATGGCAACCATCTTCATGCCTACAGGGCTCATGGGGAAAATATGATTCACATAGCTCGACATACCGGTCGCCAGCGTCGCCGTGATCCCCGGGTCCATCACCATCAACGACATCCAGCCATAGAGAAATGCCGTCTGCGGACCGAACGCTTCACGCAGATAAACATATCCCCCCCCGGCCTCCGGATATCGGGACGCCAGCTCGCCATAACACAACGACCCGCTCAACGCCATGATAGCCATGACCAGCCAGATGGCCAGCAGCAATAGAGGTGACCCAAGTGACTTGGCCATCCCCGCCGGCACCAGAAAGATCCCCACGGCAATCATCCCACTTATCACCATCGCTGTAGCCGGCCAGAGACCTAATTGACGTTGTAGGTTATCTTGAGACATATGGGCTGATTTGGTGATTTGGTGATTTGGTGATTGTCTGATTTGGTGATTTGGTTTTTTAATCAGACAATCAACAAATCAACAAATTCTACACCAGCTCCGGTTCGTTCTCAATACGCGTCAGCCAGTAGTGGTTGTCAAAATTATCATCGCCGGTAAGGAATCGCCAGAACTTGATACGGTTGACCTGTTCGAGGCGATCTTCATTGCCCATCCATACATGGTTCGCACTTAGAAGGCCAGGGATTTCCGGATGATCGATGTCGTCCGTGTTCCACAGGCGAAGCTGGCGTACCGTCGGATTGAGACGGAGTTTGAACATATAGCGGATCTCATCCGTCTGGTTTGGCTGCGCGCAATGCCAGATGCCGTGGTGTAGAACGATCATCGTACCTGCCTTGCAGACGGTAGGCAACTGGCCGACAAAATTGTGATACCGGGCGATATCCGATTCACTGATGCGACGGTAATGGCTGCCTGGCAGGATCATGGTGCCGCCCATCTCCAGCGGCGTATCGTGGGAGAAATATAAAAACTGGATATCGAAGTGCATCCGCGTGTCGATTATCGCATCCGCATGCCAGTGTTGTCCCAGGGTGTGCCCGCCCTTTACGGTATGCACCGCGTGGTGATCATAGATCGGATCAGGGCCGACGAGACTGTTAATGATGCCCTCGATCTCCGGCAGACGAAACACCTGACCTATGGCTGCGGAAGGCCACATGTCGCTGAGCGGGATGCCGGCCTTCCCACGGGGTATATCATGGTTATCCATCTCGGCCTTAACCGCTTCATTCAGACCCTGGGTTATGAGTTCATCAAACCGTAAAAAGCCGCCTGCCACAAACTGCGCCATTTGCCTGGAATTCAACAGATGCGTCCGATCAACCATCGATAGCCTCCATTTTTTCAAGAATGTACTCGTACTTGAGATAGGACGTTTGATATTCCGTACCCGGATAAGCCGGATACTGCTGAGGAAACTGAACCACCCGCCATCCATCCTTCATGGCCTCCACCACCGATTCATAAGGTGGTTCATCCCCGTCACCCGAAGAATGTCGATCCCGTCCCGTCCCATCGAACATAGACCAGGCCGTGACCCCGCTATGTAACTCCGGGTTCCTCAGATAGAGCACAAGCAACTTCTGCCGTAATTCAGGCATAAAAATCCTTCCAGAATAATATTGAAAGTTACGCAATACAAGCCAGCAGTTTTTGTCTTTCCATTCATAAATCAAAAATTATCAATCATCAATTTCCTTTATTCTCTCTATCGCTCCCGTAGTAGAGAGTCCTTCCATAATCGGCGCCCGCTCCACCCGGCCCCCATACGCTTCAACCACATCCCAGCCGACGACTTCATGATGCGTATAATGATCACCTTTGACCAGCACATCCGGTTTTAGGAATTCCAATAGAGGGATCGGCGTCCTCTCATGAAAGAGCACCACGTAGTCCACACACGCCAGGGCGCTGAGAATATAGGCGCGTTCCTGTTCGGAATAAATCGGGCGTCCTTTACCTTTTAATCCGCGAATCGAAGCGTCCGTGTTGATCGCCACGATCAGGAGGTCACCAAATCTTCTGGCCGATTGTAACAAATGAACATGACCGGGATGCAGGAGATCAAAACACCCGTTCGTAAATACGACAGTATGTCCTGAATCCTGAACCTTTTTAACCAACACGATCAGTTTATCACGACTGATCAATTTGGTAGACGCATCACGCAGGTGCATATTTGAAAAACATTAAGGAAAATCCTGTAACTATTTAATCTGTCTACACGTCGTACATAATTTATAGAAAGTTAGAAAGATAAAGTTACAAGTATACAAGTATAAATTCGGATCGAGAACTGCTGTTCCCCTTAATACTTTTCATAATCCTGGATGTCAACCAAAAACATGCATTGTGCATCAAAACACCATGCGCGTGTTAATGCCAATACCGTGCATGGTCGCATCAGCAACGACTTCGACTTGCCGGTTAATTAAGGCCGATTTGTAGGGCGTAGGCTATCCGGTCGTATCGGGGACGGCGATGGACGGATCGAGTTGAGTAACGGTAATGGCGCTATTACGAATCGGCGGGCTAATGATGGACGTGCTGAGAGTCCGGTAGAAAATCTGTTGCGGGAAACAAAAAGCCGCAGCAGATGGGATGACGACGATTGGTCGTGACGTTCCTATCGCTGGAATCGGGATGATGCCGACAACCTGTCAAAGACCCTCCCAGAGGGGCAATCCCTCGTCATGGATATCGTAGGAACGACATTGGACACCATAGATATAGATGACATCGAATTTGATCACCGTCGGGAAATGTTGAGGGAACAGCGAGAGATTCAACGGGACATCCAGGAAGGAATAAGAGAGGCGCAAAGAGAAATCCAGCGGGCCATGAGAGAGGCTCAGCGAGAAATGAGAGATTGGGAAAGGGAAAAAGATTGGTGATTGAGTGATTGGTGATGGCATGTGTCCCTTGAACACGATGCGAACCCTTCGGGGTTGAGTGATTGAAATACAAAGCCAATCTCAAAAATCGTACGACCGAACAATCACCAATCGCTCATTCACCATTCACCAATGACCATAATCAGGAGGTTGTCATGAAATCATACAAAGCCAATTTGTACAGCGGTATCGGATCGTTACTGCTGGTTGCCGGCATCCTCATTACAGATACGAATGTCATGGCGCAACAGCAGGATGTCGATGCGATTACATCCCAATTGAAAAATGCCAGTCCGTCCCTTCGTGCGAAGCTGGTATAAATATTGAGCGGAATTGGCGGTCCGTCTGTGGTGGCTGCCCTGGTGGAAGCCCTCGGGGATGAGGCGTCTCAAGTACGACGGGAAGCACCCGATGCGCTTGGTGAGATCGGAGATCCACGGGCGGTGCCGGCGCTCATGGCTGCATTTCAGGATAATGCCCGTGATGTACGTAGGGAAGTAGTAGAGAGTCTGGATGAACTGCACGATATACGGGCAATCCGGAAAAGGTGATTCCGATTCTCGTAAAGGGGCTACGTATCCGAGATTGGAACGGCGAGGTACATACCGGTCTGCAAAAGCGTTGGGACGTCTGGGTTTTTCCGCCAGTGAAGCAATCCCTTCATTGAACAGTTCCGCCCGTTCAAAGGTCGAATGGGTACGAGATGCCAGTGCGGAAGCCCTCAATCGGGTCAACGCCAATAGCTCGTCCGAAGGAAATTGATGGATGTTACATACAGCCCTTGTTGTCGCTCGTTCGTTGCTACTCTCTCACAAACCGTTTACCCGGCAATTGCCGTATCACCCCTTTCAATTCAAGACCTAATAATGCCGCCAGCGCCTGAGATATAGAAAGATCAAGATCAGCGGCAAGCTGGTCGATATGTTTTGGATCAAAGGTCAGTGCGGCGTACAGGTGGTCCTCTTCCGGCAACAGAGAAAGCTGGACCGGTACGTGACATGGTTGGACAATCGTTTTTTGATCCAGTCCTAATTGCGGTGCCAGCTCTTCAATGACATCCTCAACCTGTTGAATCAGTTTTGCCCTGCCCTGCTTAATCAAATTGTTGACCCCGACACTCGATGAGATATGCAGAGGACCGGGAACAGCAAACACCTCTCGGTTATGTTCGAGGGCATATCGCGCTGTGATGAGTGCGCCGCTGCTGTCCCCTGCTTCAATCACAATCGTCCCCAGGCTCAGGCCACTGATAATCCGGTTGCGTTGAGGAAAATTCACAGCATCCGGTCCCGTCTCAAATGGCTGTTCCGTCATAACAACGCCATTTTCCGAAATCTCACGCATCATCCCGCGATTTTCATACGGATAAGGTCTATCCAATCCTGATCCCAGAACGGCAATGGTCCGCCCCTGATTATCTAATACGGTCTGATGAGCGACGGTGTCCACGCCGCGTGCCAATCCACTTACAATAGTAATGCCGTAGGCACATAAGGCTTCACTGAACTTTTTTGCCATCCGGCGTCCGTAAGAAGAGGTGATCCGTGTGCCGACAATGGCCACGGCCCGCTCATCTTCGGGCTGGCGTTCACCCGCCATATATAGCACAGGCGGGGGATCATATATTTCACGTAAACGGGATGGATATTCCATATCATGATATGTGACAATACGGGTCTGGTGTTTATCTGCCAGATACATCTGATGGTCTGCAAACGCCTCATCTCGATGTTGGCGAATCGCCATCGCCTTTCTCTTTCCAAAACCGGGCACCGCCGTTAATGCCGTTGTAGAGGCGTCCAGAACGGCTTCCGGGGAACCGAACTGACGTAATAACGATTGAAATCTGTACCCGCCCACTCCCGGTACTGCGCTCAACATCAGCCACGCACGTAGATCCGACGACATAGTCCACTCCATCCAGGTTCAGGGTTGAACATGAAAAACCAACTCTCCCGCCTCCTTGAAGGCAAGTTAGCCTCTCGGTTTCGTTGTTAATTCCAAAATTTGATCTGAAACCGTTTCTATACTTATTAGTCGGAAACGACGACATCAATCTCGTAAAGAATTTGTTGAATTTTATGGAGAAGCTCAGGAAGACCTTCACCGGTCACAGAGGAAATGACCATCGGGGAGGGGGTACTTTTTTCCATCAACGCTGCAAGTGTAGCCTGGTCGGTAAGTATATCCAGTTTGGAGAATACCATAATGGCAGGGCGATCAAGGAGGGTTTCATTAAATTGACGAAGCTCTTCAACAAGGATGTGGTAATCACCCCAGGGGTCGGGTTGGCTCGCATCAAGCAGGAACAGAAGTATTCGGGTACGTTCGATATGTTTTAAAAATTGATGGCCCAATCCTTTTCCATCATGGGCGCCTTCGATCAATCCAGGAATATCCGCGAGTACAAAGCTGTCGTAATCCCCCAGCTTTACAATACCGAGGTTGGGCTCGAGCGTTGTGAAAGGATAATTGGCGATTTTGGGCTTGGCCGCAGATAATCGGGCCAGCAACGTGGATTTTCCCGCGTTGGGATGACCCACAAGACCGACGTCCGCCAGCAATTTCAGTTCCAGTTCCAACGAGCGTTCTTCACCCGGATGGCCTTCCTCATAACGACGCGGCGCCCTGTTAATCGAGGAAGAGAAAGCCGTGTTGCCCCGACCACCACATCCGCCCTGGGATATAACCACGGATTGACCCTCTGAAACCATATCAGCGACCAATACGCCGGTTTCCTGGTCTCGAACAATCGTACCGGATGGCACCCTGATGACCAGATCAGCCGCATTTTTGCCATGCATGTCTTTCCCCAGGCCGTGTGTCCCGTTTTTTGCCCGGTAGAAGTGATTATAGCGAAAGTCAAGTAAGGTCCGTTTACCCCCATCCACCTGAAGCACAATATGGCCGCCGTTGCCGCCGTGCCCGCCATCCGGACCGCCGCGCGGCACATTTTTTTCACGGCGAAAACTACAACAACCATTCCCACCGCTTCCGGCCTGTACATGAATTCTGGCGTAATCTATAAACATAATAAAAAGTGAAGGCACGAAACGACGAACCCCGGGGACTCGCAGGGCCCGAACGACCTGCAATCAAAACAAAAGGTTTCGTCGCGTCGTCGCTTCGTCGTTTCCCTACATCCGTTCTATAATGGCCGAACCGAATTCCGAACATTTAACTTCGGTCGCCCCGTCCATCAACCGGGCGAAATCGTAGGTCACGATTTTTTCGGCTATCGCCTGTTCCAGGCCCTTGACAATAAGATCCGCAGCTTTCTCCCATCCAAGATGACGCAACATCAAATCACCTGACAGGATGACAGAGCCGGGGTTCACTTTATCCTGATTCGTATACTTTGGCGCCGTACCGTGTGTGGCTTCAAAGATGGCATGACCCGTCTTATAGTTGATATTACCGCCCGGCGCAATGCCGATACCGCCCACCTGGGCCGCCAAGGCGTCGGATATATAATCACCGTTCAGATTCATAGTGGCGATCACATCGAATTCATCCCCTCGGGTAAGAATCTGCTGCAGGAAGATATCCGCAATCGTATCTTTAATTAATATTTTTCCGTCCGGTACATTTCCCTGACAGTCATCCCAACTGACCAGCTCATCAGGATATTCCTCTTTGGCCAATTCATATCCCCATCCTCTGAAGGCACCTTCAGTAAATTTCTGAATATTACCCTTATGCACCAACGTGATACTGTGTTTGTTCAGGGCGATGGCGTACTCAATGGCGGCACGAATCAGCCGTTTGCTGCCGGTCTCGCTGATTGGCTTGATACCCACCCCGGAATCAGATCGTATATCCCATCCAAACGCCTCTTTACAGAAATCAATCAGCTTTTTAGCCTCTTCACTATAAGCTTCGAGTTCCATACCGGCATACACATCCTCCGTATTCTCACGGAAAATGACCATATCGATCTTCTCCGGGTGCAGTACCGGACTGGGGACGCCGGTAAACCACTTGACAGGCCTAAGACACACATACAGGTCGAGAAGTTGACGCAGCGCGACATTCAGGCTCCGGATGCCGCCACCGACAGGCGTTGTTAAGGGACCTTTGATGCCGACCAGGTGTTCCCTAAAGGCCTCTACCGTCTCATCCGGCAGCCATCTTCCGTTTTCGTTGAAGGCCTTTTCTCCAGCCAGCACTTCCATCCAGGCGATCTTTTTTTGGCCCCCGTACGCTTTTTCAACAGCCGCATCGAGTACTCGCTGAGCTGATCGCCATATATCAGGACCCGTGCCGTCTCCCTCTATAAAGGGAATAATAGGGACATCCGGCACATGTAAAATACCATCTTCATTCATCGTAATACGTATGCCACCACCTGGTGGTTGTATTGCCATGTTAGAAAACCTCCGTTAAAATTACAGGTGGGATAGTGGCAGATGGGCAGGTGGGCATGAGAGATGCCCTGTTTTATTGCCCACTTGCCTATCTGTCCACCTGCCGTCCTACATCCCCAGGTCGCTCAAACTCTCCTGGTACACGGTTGCGGAAGCATGAAGCTCGTTCCGCTCCGTGTCGGACAATTGCAATTCGATGATATCTTCGATACCGTTTTTGCCTAACTTGACCGGCACGCCTACACAGACATTGTCAAGCCCATACTCGCCTTCCAGCATTACCGAAGCGGGAAGTACGCGATTTTTTCCCTTCAACACGGACTCCACCATCTGTACAACAGAAGCAGCCGGTGCATAATAAGCACTGCCGGTCTTGAGATAGTTGACGATTTCAGCACCACCATCACGGGTCCGTTGCACAATACGGTCGATGGCCTCCTGCGACAACAACTCAGCAATGGGTATTCCCGATACCGTCGTATATCTGGGTAGGGGGACCATGGTATCCCCATGGCCGCCTAAAATGATGGCCTGTGTATCTTCCATGGAAACACCTAATTCCATCGCGATAAATGAACGATAGCGGGCGCAGTCCAGTACCCCGGCCTGGCCGTATATACGTTTACGACCGAAACCGGATATCTTAAGGGCGATATAGGTCATCACGTCCAGCGGGTTACTGACCATCAGGATTTGTGCGTCGGGGGCATATTTGACGATGTTTTCTGTAACGGATGTGATGATTTCCGCATTTTTCTTCAACAGATCCAGGCGATCCATACCCGGTTGACGTGCCAGTCCCGCCGTGACGACCACGATGTCGGAGCCTTCCAGTCCAGCGAAATCGTTGGACCCTTCAATCTTCGAATCATAACCCAGAACCGGTCCTGCTTCAAGCATATCCAGCCCTTTACCCTGCGGAATGCCGTCTACCACATCAATCAGGGCAATGTCGCCTAATTCTTTTTGGGCGACGTAAAGTGCTGTGGTCGCCCCTACATTGCCGGCGCCTATAATACCGATTTTTGGCATATTTTACTCCTTGAAATAAATAGTTGAGATTTTTTATTTTATTTTTTCAATCAACAAATCTCTTCTGACCGCCTACTCCCTACTGCTTTCTGCCCACCTGCCCGTTTTCCTCCACTTCAGTCGATTGGGTCTGCTAACCCCCGTATTGGTGATCCTTTTTGATTAACAGGGCTTTGTCGATTGGATAATACCGATCAGCCGTTTCCATCAAGTCCCTGGCTGTATTATGGGGAAAGGAGAACACTTCAACACGAGGGCCCATTTCTTTCAAAAGATGCACCAGCGAGACAAAATCCCCATCACCGCTGACCAGAACGATGACATCCAGCTTATCCGCCATGCCGATCATATCGATAGCCATGCCCATATCCCAATCACCCTTTGCAGAGCCATCACTACGCAGTCGTAGATCTTTTCTCCTTACCTGATAACTACGCTGTTGGAGCATGGCCACAAATCCGGTCTGGTCTACTTCCGGCGTCTGTATAACATAGGCATAAGCCCGGACAAGTCGACGATGCCCCACCGCCGCATGCATCAGCTTTTCAAAATCCAAACGGGCGCCGTATTGTTTCGCCGCATAAAACATATTCTGCACATCAACAAAAATACCCAGCCGTTCGCTATCCGGTTCCATCTTTCGGCGAGTCTGGACGGATCGATGTTCAACCTGGCCTTCGCTCCGTAAGGCAGACATCTCTTTTTGAAGGGCTCCCATCGTCTGCTTGAGACCACGATATTCTTCCTCAACCGTACAGGCAGTTTTATGGACGGTCTGTTTAATATCGCTGATGTTTTTCTCAACGGATTGCAACAATGGATTTTGACCCGCACCGGGCGGCGCCTGTGGTTCTCTAACCTCCGCTCGATAACGCAATTCCTGGTTTTCGTGTTGCAGCTGATCAACTTGTACCTTAAGTTTGGGGAGCGCGTGAAGCGCTTCCTGAAACCGTTTTATTTCAAGATCTTTATCTACATGGGCCTGTTCCATCATCCTGGTTTGTTTTTCAAGAAGACCGCATTCATTACGGGCTGCAATCAAGGCTTGATTGAGATCATGAATTTGTTTTTTAAACGTTACCTCCGCATCGGTTTCATTGACCTCTGTCTGGGGCCCATCAGCTTGCCTGTCCGAGTGACGAGCATGAACATAAAAACGCTCCGTTTTATTGAGCAGGTCCACACCGGTCGTATGCAGATCCTTGCGTTCATCCAGAAGAATCGCTATCGTCAGTCTGCAGCATTCACGGGGGGGGAAGTCCTGCTTCTCTTCAATAAATGAACGTATGCGTTCGGGCTTGGATTGTCTTATTTGATCAATTTCCTGAGTACTGGCTTTGGCCAGCGTTTGTATCACCTGTATACCTGTGACCTCTTTATCAAAACAATCTTTAGCCAGGTCGTTAGCCAGCGTTTCAATGGGAACCGATCTGGTCCGTACACCGGCGTATGAGAGCCCGCATGTGTTACATAGTTTGACGATCACCCTGCGATCCAGCGCATGTTCTAATACAAGGGACAAACCTCTTCGGTCGATCAACCGGACCAGACGTTGATACGCTACTGACATATACTTCTCATCCCCATTTCATGGCGTGCAGGGTGGCACACGGTGCGCCTACTTTAACGACGCAAGTCCTTCTTCTATACAGTCCAATCCCTGTTTAATAATATCCATTGAGGTAGCATAAGATAGTCGGATACAGCCCTCTGAACCAAAGGCGATACCCGGTACGGAAACTACATGAAACGAGTCCAACAGATACATGGCCAGGTCCAGAGATCCTTCTATGCGATCCCCACCCGGGGTATAATAACCGATGTAGGATGACAGATCGGGAAATACGTAGAAGGCACCGCCCGGTTTGATACAGGTCACCCCGCTCATATCAGCAAAGCGGTCCAGGATGTAATCTCGACGGTGTTTGAATGCTTCTACCATAGGTGGAATAAAATCTTCCGAACCATTCAACGCTGTGATCCCGGCAAATTGAGTGATCGCACTGGGATGCATCACCGTCTGGCCCTGAAACTTAACGACAAGATCGATGACGCTCTGAGGCCCGGCAGCATATCCGAGTCGCCATCCGGTCATGGCGTAGGCTTTCGACAATCCATTCACGATAATCGTCTGCCTGATCATCTGTGGATGAACCGCTGCGATACTGTCATGCGTCAGTCCATCGTATAATATCTTTTCGTACAGTTCATCCGAGATTACATAGATACCTGTGTCCAGAGCGATCTTCGCAATGACTTCGAGCTCATCTCTGGTATATACCATCCCGGTCGGATTAGACGGGGTATTCAGCATCAAGGCTTTGGTCTTCGAAGTGATGGCCGAGCGCAGTTGGTCCGGCGTGATCTTGAAGGATGTATCGGCATCTGTTTCTATGATGACCGGCTCGGCGCCCACCAGCTTGACCATTTCGGGATAACTGACCCAGTAAGGCGCCGGTACGATGACCTCGTCCCCTTCATCACAAAGAACAAACAATACATTGTAGAGGGCATGTTTTCCCCCCGAGGTCGTTGCGATCTGTGCCGGCGAATATTCCAGTCCGTTATCCCGGGCCAGCTTTTCGCATATGGCCTCCTTCAGGTCCATCGTGCCGACCGCTGGCGTATACTTGGTGATATTCTGCCGGATAGCGGAAATACCAGCCTCCTTGATATGATCCGGCGTAGAAAAATCCGGCTCACCGACGGCAAAATTATATACCTCATGCCCGTCACGCCGCATGGCCATCGCCCGCTCATTAAGAACAGTCGTCGTTGAAAACGCTATTTTATCCAGTTTACGAGACAAGGGTCTGATTGACTGATTGCTCATAGTCTGATTGACTGGTTGATTGATTGCTCAAATCACTTTCCCCGTTTCTCTTCCAACGCTTTCACCACCGCCGGCGGTACATGATGCGTGATATCCCCGCCGAATTTATGAACTTCTTTTATCAAGGAAGAGCTGACATAGGCAAATGGTTCACCCGGAAAAAAGGCTATCGTGGTCAGTTCAGGGGCCAGATGGCGGTTCATCAAAGCCATCTGATTTTCTGCTGCAAGATCCTCTCCTGTTCGTATACCCCGAATAATAGCCTGGACTTTAACCTGTCTGGCTAATTCAACTGTCAATCCTTCGGAGGAAATCACCTCTACACCATTTTGCTTATCAATGGATTGTCGGATCATTTGCAGGCGCTCCTCAAGGGAAAACAGAGGACTCTTGCTTACATTAGGAGCCACCGCAATAACGACCCTGTCAAAAATGATCAGGGCTTGTTTCAGGATGTCCAGATGGCCATTGGTGATAGGATCGAACGTGCCGGGATATACTGCGGATTTCATCGCCGTGATCTCGAATAGGGAGGTGGCAGGTCAACCGGTGAAACCAACGATGGGTTCGGCAGGGGCATGGAGGGCATCAAATCCGGTTGGTAAAACGAGAGTGTCGTATCTCCAAAATCCTTTCGGCGGCGCAAAACCAGTCCGGTCTCAGGCGTTTCAGGCGACACTTTCTTTTGATGCTCTATTATCAACAACCCATCGGGTGTTAGCATAGAACATGTGCTGACCGTTGCGATGATCTTTTGAACGACCGGATCACCATAAGGAGGATCTGACAGAATCAGATCGACTCGACAAGGTTGATCGGCCATATGATGCAGCGCTCGAATAGCATCTACGCGCCATAGGTTACTGCGCGTCACAAAGCCACACCGGCGAAGATTGTCCTTAATGATACGCACGGCCTGTATATCGGAATCTATAAAAAGCCCACATTGAGCGCCACGGCTTAAAGCCTCAATCCCTAAACTACCGCTACCGGCGCATAAATCGACAACGGTACGGTCGATAATCCAGTCAGCCAGCATATCAAACAAGGCCCCGCGTACACGTCCGCTTGTGGGGCGAATCGAACCGGTAATCTGCCGCAAACGACGCCCTTTGACCGTACCTGTACCGACTCGCAACAAAACCTCCTAATATTGATCCGTTAATCCAGCTTTTGAAACGCCAGACCCGTCGCAATCATAAAAGCAGCCTGATTAATGTGTTTCAGGGGGTTTTGAAGAGGCTCGGGGATTTCCATGTTTTGAAAAGGCATCATCAGCGTTACGCGCCGATTCAATTGTTCGCCCCATTCAGAACAAAGCTTTTGCAAACGTTTTTGTGAGCCACTGACATACACCGTATTGGGCGCATCTTCTTCCGGCATTTGATTGATCAAAAATTTAAACTGTGAACCGAAAGACCGAAGGCCCGATGCGATGCCGGAGCCCTGGTCGAGCGGCATGACAGCTAAATTGATTTGCGCGTCGTGTAAAAATATAATATCAACGCAGGCTTGTTCTACGTGAACCAGGGCAGCCGTCTCTCTATCGGAAGGGGCATAACTCTTTTCAAATGCATTGATAAGTGCTATACTGGCTACTGTCATGGCAGCAGGCGCTACGCCTGCTGCTTCTGCCAGGCTTTGTAGGGTTTCTACCGCATCCCGCCGCGCCGCCACCAGAAATATGTCTTCTGTCTGATCGGTTTGATATCCCGTCAAATCACTATCCAGAATATAATGGTCCAGAGAGTCATCAACGAAATGACCGGCCTCCCATCTCAACCACTCTTCGCGTTGATTTCCCTTCGTCCTTTTCTCTACTTGAGGCATAAGAAAAGTTGCAAAGCGATTGCGGATGCCAATGGTAACCGGCCATCCCGGATCACCGTAGGTTTCTATCACCGTTCTGATCGCCGAGGTCAAATCATCGGGCTGATCGAATACATGCTCGGGAGAGTACGGTATATCATAGCTTTGAGCACCGATTCTGTGCAACGCCGGCCCGGAACCGGTATGATCAATAGCAACCATTCGGACCGCATCGTATCCTACGTCAAGACCAACTGTAATCATAAAGGGTGTACCAAATGTTATTACGCATCAGTATATGCGCCGCGTGACGGGTGGTTTCTACCATGGATAACTTGCCATCTGCAACGGAGAAGGCTACCACGATAATAGGATTGAGAGACCGTATTGTCAACAGAAAAGAAGCATCGGACCAGCGGAGGAGGGCAGCGGACCTCAACGACGTCAATGAAACGATATATATGGTTTTAACCGGACCAGTTTGATCGGTCCGATACCTTTTACATCAAGAAGCTGTTCTATGGATTTGAATGTCCCGATCTGCTGACGGTAAGATACAATTCGACGTGCCAGTTCGGGGCCAATACCAGGCAAATCCTGAAGGTCTTTCAAGGAAGAGGTGTTGATAGATAACGAAGAGATTGATTTGACCCGTTTGACCGGATCATCAGAAATTCCGGCAGAAGAGGTGAGACCAGGTGGTGAATCATGGGACGCTTCAGTCTCTTGTATAGCGTAGATAGCAGAGGAGTCCGGTGATTCAAACCTGGCCAGATCCGGCAGGAAACCGGTATTGACCTGGCGGATCAGAATAATGACAGCGCCCGCCAACAGACTTAATCCGACGAAAAGTATGGCTCCAAATTCCTGCCGCGTCATAAGATCACCCCAATCAATTAAATTGAAATTCAGACCATGATTTTTCAAATGACCTGGCATACGGCCCAAAGCCCTGTGAATACGGGGAATATGAAATGCGACTGACTGCTCTCCGATACGCTTGAATATGCTGTATTTGCCGGGTTTCGGTCACACATCGGTCACAGAGGAGTCTGACATGCATAGGTGCTTTTGTCTTCAACGGGGAGAGGTCCTCGTTGATGCCTATAGACCAGGGGTAGTTTGACCGACTACCACTGGTCGAACTCAGATTGTCACCACGTTATATACGAGAAAAGGTGGGCGGTAGGACTCGCCCATGAGAATGGAAAACGCCCGGTGTACCCAAAACCTTGGATGAGGGCGGGTACACCAGGCAGCAAAGAACACCACCGGAGGTGATGTTATGCTTGTGGCATGGTAGGACCCCATTGAAGAAAAGTCAAATTAATATCAACCTGCCACGTAATCCGATGACTCTTTAGAGCAATGGATATCTGGCAATGAAAACAGGAAAAATACAATGACTATCATCAAAATTCCTACCACGGATTTCACTCTCCATCCTGCCGGTCAGTTTACCGGTCGGATCACGGGAGTTGAAGATCAAGGGTTGATCGAAACACATTTCGGCACCAAACCGAAATTGGCGGTCAAGTTAGTCTGCGACAGTTCCACGGCTGCCGGCGGTGCAAAATATACCATCGCAAAGTGGTTCACCGTTTCGAGTCATCCCAAGTCAGCCCTGACAAAGTTCAGAATTACGCTGCTGGGCCGTCCTTTGACACCTGAAGAGGCGGCAGGCCTTGACCCGAAGGAGTTGGTCGGCCGACGCTGCGGCTACCTGGTCAGCCACACAGAGCGAGATGGTACGACATACGCCAACATCGATCAGTTCTGGCCCTTAGACGACCTTTCACCTGCAAATGACAGCGACGACGACAAGCTGCCGTTCTAATGCAACGGGCCGCTGTTTAGGAGACAGCGGCCCGTTTAGGAGGAATAATGTGCAATCAAGAAAACCTCCGGACGGCAGCCCTGTTCTACGCGAGGAAAGGCCTGCCGGTGTTACCGGTGTACGAGATGTCCGGCAAGGGCTGTGCGTGCGGCAGCGGGGATTGCTCCAGTCCGGCAAAACACCCACGAGTTAGACAGGGGTTCAAGGATGCGACGACCCACGCCACAACCATCAACAGTTGGTGGGATAGATGGTCGAACGCCAGCATCGGCGTAGCTACAGGCAGAGGCTATGTCGTAATAGATATCGACTCGTATCATAGCGGCGATGATGGTTTAGCGGAGCTGTGCGCAGGCAACGATCTACCCGACACGTGGGAGACGCTGACAGGCGGTGGTGGACGTCATCTGTGGTTCTTAATCCCGGAGGACGTCACCGTTGCGTCAAAGGTAGGTATAGCCACTGGCGTGGACGTGCGCGGAGATGGTGGCTACGTCATCATGCCGCCGTCAGTGCATCAAAGCGGCCGGGGATACGAGTGGGAGGTATCGGCAAGGATCGACGAGATCGATATTGCTCCGATGCCTGATTGGCTCGAACGATTACTGGTGGGGGACAAAAACCCTGAGAATGTTGACCCCCCGAAAGTGATTCCCCAAGGACAAAGGCGTTACCATCATCTACAGCTTGCCGGATTGATGAGGCATTACGGGTGCGATGCTCACGAAATGCGGGCAGCCATGCATAGTCTGAACAAGCGTTGTGATCCGGCGACCCCGGAAAGCGAAATAGATGACATAGCCGTAGATGTTGAACGACGGTATAAACCGGGCGGTGTCCCGTTACGAATCTTACAGAATCATGATCCCCCCGCCCCGGTACGACCAGTCAACGTGAAGCCGTTCCCCCTGCACGTATTCCCCGGTGTTTTGCAGACGTTCGTCTCTGAAGCGGCAGCAGCAATAAGAGTACCGCCCGATCTGGTTGCTGTCCCTATGCTGTCTGTATTAGGTGCTGCGATAGGAACCAAAAGATTCATAGAACCCAAGAAAAACTGGCAGGAGTATCCTGTCATATGGACAGCCGTGGTGGCCAGACCGGGAGAGGGTAAGTCCCCGGCGCAGAAACTTGTAGCCAGGCCTATCTATCAACTTCAAACAACCATGAAGGCTCAATACGAAGAAGAGATTGTAGATTATAAACGAGAGGTCAGGGCATGGAAGCAGGAGGAGGCCACAGACAACCCAGAGCCAACTGCGCCTGTTTTGTCGCGTGTTGCTGTCTCAGATGCGACGATAGAGGCGCTGGGGCCTATCCTCTCCCAGAATCCCCATGGATTGTTACTGATTGCAGACGAACTGACCGGCTGGGTTAAATCGATGGATCAATATAAAAGTGGGAAGGGGGCCGACCGTCAGAAGTGGCTGTCCATCTGGTCTGTTGAAACGGTTACCAAGGACAGGGTTAACCAGACCGAGCCCATTATCATCGATAAGCCCTTCGTTTGTGTCATGGGTGGTATGCCGCCCGATGTCCTCGGTGAGTTAGTGGATAGTCAGGGTAGGGAAGACGGCTTCGTCCATCGGATTCTGATGGCTCAGCCCGATGAGGTAGATAGAGGGTGGAGCGATGCGGAGGTCAGCGACGAGACGATGGATAAATATTGCGAGATCGTTAACCGGCTGCGGTCCCTGCCGGGTGAAGGTGCGGTCTACTATACCCCGAAGGCCAAGAAGATCCTCTCTGGATGGGTAGATGCCCACCATAAGGAACTCAGAAATACCCCCGATGAATTGCGGGGGGCTTATGCCAAGTATGAGACGTATATGTTACGGTTGGCGCTCATGTTCCACGAGGTCCGTTCTGTCTGTGATGAATTTGTAGGCGATCGGGTAGATGAAAAAAGCGTATACGCGGCGGCGGCTATTATAGAGTACTTCAAGTCGCATGCTCAGAGGGTCTATGGCGCCCTGTATGCTACGAAAGAAGACCGGCAGGTTACGGGGGTTCTCGAGTGGATGCGGCGCCGTAAAATGATCAGAGTGACCGTAAGGGAGCTTACAACCAATTACAGGGGCAATGGCTGCAAAAGGGCAGACGAGGCCAAGGCCACAATAGTTGTGTTGGCAAAGTGCGGCCATGGAAGAGTAGAGGAGGAGGCCAATCCCAACGGAACTACAAGCACCACCTTTATTCTTGAAAAGGACTCAGCAGTCAGCACGGCTATCTAAATCCTTGTATGTCATGGGCTTAAACTGCTGAGTCGTCGTTCAGCACATAGTCAGCAGTGGGGGCAGGCCGTGCTGAGTACGTGCAGAATATCCATTCTGCAGTTTAAGTCTATGGATACCAAAGGATTATGCTGACGTGCAGACTGCTGAGTGATTTAGAGGTATATATGAATACGACTAAAGAGTGGCTTGAGAAATACAAGTATGTGATGGGCGGGGAGAGACCGGAATCTGTCAGGCGATTAATGACCGCATTTGAAGGTACTATCGTTAATAAGCCAGAGCATGCTCCGCTTAATGACATAGTGGGGATATCGTATCCGGAGATGGCATGTTATTGTTGTAAACAAACAGATCGGTGGATCGACCGATACGGCAATTCAAAGTGCCAGCGGTGCCACCCCAAACCGCTCGGTGTTGGTTAGTCTAAGTTCGGGATAGGCCCATATATAAGATGTGACCGGGATCACATACACGTTGACGTGAATACGTTATAATATATATTAGAATATTGTAGTAATCTCCATATCCCCGCGTAAAATTAGAATAGCACAGCAGATATGGCATCACGTCCGGCATTCCAGAGGAGGCTCGTTATGAGATCATGGCGCAGTGTTTTTTCGATGGTGGTAATTGCCATAGTCGCTGGGTTCGGGTGGACAGTGCCGGCGACGGCACAGACAGAATCCAAGATCACGGCATCAGATGCCGCGGCAGCCGACCATTTCGGCCTATCGGTGTCCATCGCCGGCGACTATGCCATCGTGGGAGCCAGCGGTAACGACGACGGCGGCGTTGGCAGCGGAAGTGCTTACATATTCAAGCGATCAGGTACGACCTGGATCCAGCAGGCCAAGCTTACCGCCGCCGATGGCGCGGAAGGCGACCATTTCGGCGGTTCGGTGTCTATAAGCGGAGACTATGCCGTCGTGGGGGCTCCATATGACGCCGACGGCGGCTATGGGACCGGCTCTGCCTACATATTCTTTCGATCGGGCACGACATGGAGCCAGCAGGCCAAGCTTACCGCCGCCGATGCCTCATCATACGACTATTTCGGCCATTCTGTGTCCATTGACGGCGACTATGCCGTCGTGGGGGCTGTCGAAGACGCCGACATTGGCGATTCCGGCGGAAGTGCCTACATATTCTACCGGTCAGGAACGTCCTGGACCGAGCAGCAAAAGCTCACCGCCTCCGATGGCGCAGAAGACGACCGTTTTGGAGGTTCGGTGTCTATAAGCGGCGACTATGCCGTCGTGGGTGCCCAAGGTGACGACGATTCCAGAGGCAGTGCCTACATATTCACTCGATCAGGCACGTCCTGGAGCCAGCAGGCCAAGCTCACCGCCACTGATGCCTCATTATACGATATTTTCGGCTCTTCGGTGTCCATCGACGGCGACTATGCCATCGTGGGGGCCTGGGGTAAAGATGGAGCCAGCGGCGATTTCACCGGTTCCGCCTACATATTTACTCGATCAGGCGACACCTGGACAGAGACGGCAAGAATCATCAACTCCGACACCGGAACAGAGATCCCCGGCTATTACCCGGAATATGGCGACTCGTTTGGCTATTCGGTGTCCATCGACGGCGACTATGTCATTGTGGGGGCTATGAGAAAGGACGCAACGGTCGGGTACGACCAGGGCTCTGCCTACGTGTTCTCTCGATCAGGTACGGGCTGGACCGAGACGTACAAGCTCACCGCCTCCGATGCCGCACCAAACGCCTTTTTCGGCTATTCGGTGTCCATCGACGGTGACTATGCCATCGTGGGGGCCTGGGGTGACGACGACGACGGTCACCGCAGCGGCTCTGCCTACGTGTATACTGATTTTGCCTCGGAACCTTTAATTTCCACCTCCTCCCTCCTGACCTTCGGCCGTGTAGCGCTGGGCAGCACGCCCACCTACGCCACCAAGATTAAGAACACGGGCGATGCGGATCTTTCAGTGAGCGGTGTCAGTGTCGGCGGTACGGATGCGTCTGATTTTACGGTGACGTCGTCCACCTCCTTCACGGTGGCCCCCGGCGACAGCGTCCTGCTGGCTGTGGCCCTGAATGCAACGACGGTGGGCCGTAAAGATGCCTCGCTGGTACTCACCCATAACGATGCCAGCGTGGGTGGTCAGACGACCATTGCGGTACATGCAAATGTATACGAACGTGTGGAGGGCACGGTGGCCGCCTGGGGATTAAATGCTGCTGGCGAGTCGGATGTGCCAACCGGTTTAGGCAGTCTCATTGCCATAGCTGCGGGCACATACCACAACCTGGCTTTAAAATCAGTTGGCACCGTGGTTGCCTGGGGAAGGAACCATGCTGGCCAGACGTACGTGCCTGCTGGTTTAACAGATGTCACAGCAATCGCCGGTGGCGAAGGTCACAGTCTGGCACTTAAATCAGACGGCACGGTCGTGGCCTGGGGTGCAGAATCCGAAGATGATTTCGACGAGGTGGAGGGGGACGATGAAGGCCAGACGGATGTGCCCATTGGCTTAACCGATGTCATTTCCATAGCTGCGGGTAGAGTTCACAGCCTGGCTTTAAAATCCGACGGCACGGTCGTGGCCTGGGGAGGCAATGGTCATGGCGAGTCGGCTGTGCCAACCGGTTTAGACAGTGTCATTGCCATATCTGCGAGCGACCTTCACAACATAGCCCTTAAAAAAGACGGCACGGTCGTGGCCTGGGGCTATAATGGGCATGACGAGACGAATGTGCCCATTGACTTAACTGATGTCATTGCCATAGCTGCGGGTGGAGATCACAGCCTGGTCCTTAAATCAGACGGCACGGTGGTCGCCTGGGGAGATAATGGCCAGGGCCAGACGAATGTGCCCATTGGCTTAACTGATGTCATTGCCATAGCTGCGGGTGATATTCACAGCATGGCCCTTAAATCAAACGGCCTGGTCGTGGTCTGGGGCTATAATGGGCATGGCCAGACGAATGTGCCCCCTGAATTAACTGATGTCATTGCCATAGCTTCGGGTGGATTTCATATCCTGGCTTTGTCTGAACCCAAACCTTCTTTAGCCACATCCTCCCTTCTGACGTTCGGCAGGGTAGCCCAGGGCAGCACGCCCACCTCCTCTACTAAGATTAAGAACACGGGCGATGCTGCCCTTTCAGTGAGTGGTGTCAGTGTCGGCGGTACGGATGCGTCCGCTTTCAGTGTAACGTCGTCCCCGTCCTTCACGGTGGCCGCTGGGGACAGTGTCCTGGTGTCGGTGGCACTGTCTGCGACGACGGTGGGCCGCAAAGACGCCTCGCTGGCGATCACCCATAACGATGCAGATGCCGGCGGTCAGACGACCATAGCGGTGCATGCCAACGTCTACGAAGGTGTTAAAGGCAGGGTGGTCGCATGGGGCCTCAATACTTCAGGCCAGACGAATGTGCCCGAGGGGTTAACGGACGTCATTGCGATTGATGGGGGTTCA
>Ga0315338_1000476_pt1 | contig 90115 bp, 77 predicted proteins | sample ASW8metaG_FD_204518 | JGI IMG/M metagenome (GOLD analysis project Ga0315338, IMG submission 204518) | Ammonia-oxidizing marine archaeal communities from Monterey Bay, California, United States - ASW #8 | ecosystem: Environmental > Aquatic > Marine > Coastal | place: USA: California | collected...
CCGTCGCCGGGACGGTAGGCACGGTCGGGCGAAACCGTGACAGGCCCTCGATCGCCTTTTGCGCGTTGGCACGAATGAGCGCGCGGGCGTCCTCTGGATGGATGAGCTCGGCGGTGCGCCGGCGGATGTGGCGTTTCACCGCGACGGTCTCTATCTCGCCGCTGAGGAGCGTTCGGATCTCCGTCGCGAAGGCCTCGTCGCCCGTTGCGAGTGCTACGGGGACACCGAGAGCGCCGGCGACGCGGGCATTCATCCCGCCCTCACTCATTGATCGGCCGTTGACGTTGATGTCCGCGATCGTGCCGCCCGAGCCAGTATGGGCGAGAAGGCCGGGCTGTCCTTCCATGGCGTGATAGCCGATGAAGAACACGGCGTCGAAGTCCTCGCTGATGCCTTCCATCATGCCCAACGCCTTCGAGTTATTGCTGATCAGGCGGACCGACGAGGAGGGGAGCTCCTCGATCTTCACGTTTCGCATGCTTCCATGGGAGTCGTTCACGAGGAACTCGGTAGCGCCGCCGGCCCGGGCTCCCTCGATCGCGGCGACGACGTCTTGAACCATGAGCCGACGTCCGCGCTCGTACTCGGCGCCGTTCGCTGACGTCATTTCGGAGTGGGCGATCCCGGAAATCCCTTCCATGTCGACCGAGATGAACACTCGGATCGCTTCCTGGCCTTGTTCGGTCTCGGCAGACGTGCCAGCCGTGGCGCTTTGCACGGCAGGTCCGACGAGCAGTATCGACAGCAAGATCGGCTTCATGACGGCATTCTATCAGCCCGCCGCGTCCGTTACTCGAGCTTGAGGCTCAAAACGGGGTCGAGACGCGACGCCCGCCGTGCGGGTAGGTAGCAGGAGGCCATCGCGACGACGACGAGCACGAGCGTTGCGACCACGTACGTGCCTGGATCGGTGGGAGCGATTCCGAATAAGAGGGACCGCAGCGCGTCGGCGGTAACGAAGGCGGCGGCGAGCCCGAGACCCACTCCCCACGCGACCACCTCGAGGCCATAAGCCAGGACGTGCCTCGACAGATCCGTGGGACGCGCTCCCACCGCTTGCCGGATCGCCATCTCACGCGCGCGCTTCGTGACCGAATGGCTAATGACTCCGTAGAGCCCCAGGGCGGCTAGGATGATGGCGAGCGTAGCGAAGCAAAGCATCAAGCCCGAGTTGAAGCGTTGCTGGCCGATGCTATCGCTGAGAATGTGCTCGATGGTACGGGTCTGGGCGACGGCGATACCGGCGCGCGTCTTCCAGATGGCATCCTGGATCGGCGGGATCGCTCGTTCGGGAGGGAGCGAGGTGCGCACCGCTAACGACGTCATGAGGTAGTCCGGCGACGGATTTTTCCGGTAGGGGAAATAGATCTCCGCTCTCACGGCCTCGGTGAGCGCGTTTTGGCGCACGTCGCCGACGACTCCGATGACGGTCCAGTGGGCTTCGACGTCGCCTCCGATTTGGATCTGGCGACCGACCGCGTCCTCTCCGGGCCACGTGGTGGTGGCAAGTCTCTCGTTAACCAAGACGTGGTTCGCGGTGCTCCGGTCATCATCGGATGTGAAGAGGCGGCCTCGGAGGAGAGGGATGCCGATGGCGTCGAGATAATCGGGCGTCGCCACGCGAAAGCTTGCGCGCAGCCGATCGCCCGGCTCCGGCTCCGCTAAGTCCGTCCTCGCGAATGAAATGCCCCAGAGGTCTCCACCGATCGGAAGGTGGTTGACGAAACCGGCGCGCTCGACACCCGGCAGCGAAACGACCGCCCGCTCGACGTCTGCGAGGAGAGCCCGTTGTCGCGTTCGGTCGCCTTTCATTTCCTGGTCGAGAACGAGCGTCATCGTAACGACCCCCTCACGTTGAAAGCCGGGTGAGAGCGTTGCGAGGTTGCGATAGGAACGGGCGAGCAGCCCTGCGGAGGTCAAGAGCACGAGCGCCATCGCGATCTGGGCGACGAGAAACGGACGCCGTTGCGACGATCGCGTGGCCGGAAAAAGCCCAACGAAAATTCCAGCGAAGAGACAAATAGCGAGCGCCACCGCTGTCGCCTCACCGCCGATGGACACCGATGCGAGGCGTGGGACGTCGTCTGGGCCGAAACGCGCGATCCATCCCACGACGAGCGAAGCGGCCCCTAGACCGACGCCGCCAGAGGCCAACGACAACAAGAGTCCCTCGAGCAGGGCCGGCGCGCGGAGGCGAAAACGACTGGCCCCGAGCGCCCTCGATATCGCGATGTCTCGATGCCGCCCACTGGCCCGGACTGCGGTGAGTCCGGACACATTGACGCAGGCGATGAGAAGGACCGCGGACACCGCACCCAGAAGCACCCAGAGCGAGTGCCGGACCCCCGAGATGACGGGCTCCCGTAACGGCTCGACGCGGATCGCGGTTCCGGCGTTGGCCCTTGGGTCGGCCTCGACGAGGCGGGCACCGATCACATCGAGCTCGCTCTTCGCGCTTCGAAACGACGCGTCCTCTCTCCGCCGCGCGAAGACCCGCAAGTAGCGGGCGTCGCTTTGTGCTTCCTCCGCTCCCAGAACGAGGGGAGCCCACATTTCGGCCTCGGTTGCCCAAAAGGGTGGGAAAGCGAATCCCTTGGGCATGACCGCGACGACAGTGTGGGCCTCACCGTTCAAGGTGAGCGACTGACCGACGACCGACGGATCGGCGCCGAACTGCCGCTGCCACAAGCCGTGTCCCAGGACGATGATTCTGGGGTTGGAGTCCGCAACGAGCGCTTCGGTAAACGTCCTCCCCAACAAAGGGGAGACGCCTAGCAAGTCGAAAAGGCTCGGCGTTGCCCTGAGGCCGTCCAACTGCAGCGGATGCTCGCGTCCGGTCAGGACGGGCTGCCACGGATGGGCCGCGGTCATGAGCTCGAGTGACGACGCTTGCTCTCGCCACGCGAGAAAGCTGCGCGGCGACGTGGGGGCACGCTCGTTTCCATGCGTGACCTCGTGCAGGAACAGAGCCACCAAGCGCTCCGGGTGAGCATATTCGAGCGGCTGGAGCAGTATCGAGTCGACGACCGCGTAGACGGTACATGTCGCCGCTATCCCGGCACCAAGGATGAGGACGCTGATCGCGGTAGTCAGGCGAGATCCGACGAGCCGCCGCCGGGCGAGCGTGAGGTCGCATCGGAGCGCCTCGAGGATCGAGGCGATGCGGCGCGGCCTTCGAGCGGAGCGGGCGCGTTCGGCGCTCGCGTCTCCTCGCAAGATCGTCGACAAGACATCGACGGTGGCTCGCGCGAAGACCGACAACCGCGCCATTGGGCGCGTGCGGAGGAGGATCGCTTCGAATGTGGAGGCCATGTCCGGTCCGTAGTCCCGTCGAAAGTCGGCGGGGAGGAGATAGAGAAGGCAGCGATAGGCCCGGATCGCGAGCCGCGTCATCATGTCGACCTGCCTTCGAGCAGCTTCTTCGCTCGCGCCTCGCCGACGAAGCGCTCGAGCTGTCGTGCATGCGACGCGCATGCTCTCCTACCTGCATCGGTGGAGCCGTAGTAGCGAGGACGTCCTCCTCGCGATTCGCCCCCGGCAGGAGGCTTCCTTTCGGTGACGAGCCCGTCGGCCGTCATACGCTTCAGCGCGCCATAGAGCATCCCCGGCCAGAGGTGGATGCGCCCGTCGGTTCGACTCGAGACGTCGTCCATGATCTCGAGGCCGTGGCACTCGCGATCGGCGAGGGTGAGAAGAATCTGGAACCAGTGCGGCTTGAGGTGGCCGTCAGGCTTGGATTGTGCCATCCGAGTCGTCTCCGAGAGCCTCGACGCGGACTATACGAATCGGTATATACCGATCGAGAGCTACCCTTGAGACGACCGGGATCCCTACTCGGTTCCTATCGCATAGAGATGTTCTTCGCCTCGGATGTACAGGCGCCCCGAGGCGATGGCCGGCGATGCGATGACGCGCTCGCCAATCGAGCTCGCACCCAGGACCTCATGGACGGGACCGGCTTTGATGACGAAGAAATCGCCGTCCTCTCCCGAGAGCAGGATCTTGTCGTCCCACGCCACCGGTGAAGCACGCACGAAGGTGGCAACGGGGATCCTGCCGCCCTCGTAAACGATCTTTCCGCTCGCGGGCTCGATGCAGGTGAGGATGCCTTTGTCCGAGACGAGATAGAGGTAGCCGTCGTACAACAGAGGTGACGGCGTGTAGCCCGTTCCCTTCCGATACTCCCACTCCGCGGGGACCTCGGAGTGCCCGTCATCGAGGGGGATCCGGATGGCGCGGGTAAGCTTGTCCGGGTAGCCGGATACCGCAAAAACCATCGCGTCGTCCGCAACCGCCGTAGGCACCGCATTACCCAGAAAGCCCGGACTGCGCCAGAGCTCTTCGCCGGTTCGTGCCGAGTAAGAGATGACGTTCTCATAGCTGGTCGTGACGATCTCCGCGCCGCCGCTTCCTTGAATGAGAATGGGGCTGCTGTAGTTGATGCGCTCCCGGCGCTCGGTGCGCCACAACGGCTCCCCGGTGGATTTGTCGAGAGCGACGAGAAACGAGCCGTCGCCTTCGTTCTGATCAATCTGCAGAATGAGGGAGTTGCCGTGCAGCAACGGCGATGTTCCGTGGCCGTGCCCCCACGTCGAGATATTCCCGAAGCCGACGTCCCATGCCGGCTCTCCTGCGAGATCGAACGCGAAGAGCCCTTGTGACCCGAAATAGAAGTAGACGAGTCGTCCATCGGTCACGGCGGTTGGGGTCGCATAGGTATTGACGCGGTGACGGTTGTCGAAGACACGGCCGTCGTGCACCGTATGCGACCACAGAGTGCGCCCGGTCGCGGCGTCGAGGCACAGGACTTCGAGCGTGTGCTTTCGATCCGCGCTCTGCGCCGCCGGGTGTCGGTACACTTCGCCGGCGCGGATGTGAACCGGCTCTTCGGCGCCCGGAATCACGTCCCCCTCGATATCGGTCGTGAGAAAGAGGCGGTCTCCCCAAATGACCGGCGAAGAGTGTCCCTTGCCGGCGATCGCAACTTTGAAGATCGTGTTCTTCGTTGCGTCCCACTCGACGGGAAGGTCACTCTCGGTCGAGACACCGTTTCGGGTCGGCCCGCGCCACTGGGGCCAGTTCGAGTCGTCCCCGTAGAGATGCCCGGCTACGAGCGTGGACAGGAGCGCCGCGGCGAGCGCGGTCGAGATCTGGGTGCGACACATTGCGTTTGGGCTCCTCCCTGGGAGAGGCGATACTACACCGCCAGGAGGCCTCGAATGAAACGATCGCTTGCGTTTCTACTATGCATGGTCGGATGTTCCGAATCTCGGTCCGAGCCGCCGCTGCCGTCGACTCTCGTCGACCTCGCTTCCGCCCGGCTCGTCGACCTTTCGCACGGCTATGACGAGAACACGCTCTACTGGCCGACATCGCCGACGAGCTTCGAGATGGAAGAGCTCGCCTACGGCCCGACCGACGCCGGATATTTCTATTCGGCCTACTCTTTTTGCACCCCGGAGCATGGAGGTACGCATCTCGATGCGCCCATCCACTTTTCTGAGAATGGGCGAACCACAGGGGAGATTCCCGTGCGCCAGCTCATCGCGCCGGGGGTGATCCTCGATATCTCGGAGGCGGCGGCGACCGACCCGGACGCGCTGCTCGATCTTGCGACGATCGAGGACTGGGAGTCGAGAAACGGTCCCGTCCCGGAAGGCGCGATCGTGCTGCTCCGCAGCGGCTGGGCGAGCTACTGGGGTGACGCGATGCGTTATCTGGGGGATGACACACCGGGGGATGCGTCGCAGTTGCACTTCCCGGGCTACGGCGCGGACGCGGCCCGCTATCTCGTCGAAGAGAGGAGGGTCGGCGCTCTCGGCGTGGACAGTGCCAGTATCGACCACGGACCTTCGACGGGCTTCCCGGTGCATCGGATCGCCGGAGGTGCCGGCGTAGCGAGTCTCGAGAACGTCGCGTCGCTCGATGGCCTTCCCGAGCGAGGGTTCTGGGTGATCGCGCTCCCCGTGAAGATCGCGAAGGGCTCGGGTGGGCCGGTACGTATCGTCGCCGTCCTCCCGGAAGGTGGTGCGTCATGAGAGGGCTCTTGCTTGCTGCTCTCGCGCTCGTCGCGCTGACGTTCGGTTGCGAGCGAGGGTCGGTCACGCCGGGCGCAGATATTCCGGCAGACGCGGATGTGGTCGCGTTCGTCGACGTCTCCGTCGTGCCGATGGATCGTGACATCGTGCTCGAGCACCAAACGGTCGTGGTGACCGAGGGCGTGATCACTGCCGTTCAGTCCGCGGATTTCGAGCCGCCGGAGGGGGCGATGCTCATCGACGGCGAGGGACGATTCCTCATTCCCGGCTTGACCGAGATGCACGGACATCTGCCCAACCCCGATATGCCCGAGGAGGTCACGGAGAACGTTCTATTCCTATACGTCGCCAATGGAGTCACGACGGTTCGTGGCATGCAGGGAAACACGTCTCAGCTCGCCCTGCGAGAACGGATCGATGCGAAAGAAGTCGTTGGCCCTCGTTTGATCCTCGGGAGCCCGTCGATGACGGGAGATCGGGTAGAGCGCCCCGAGCAGGGGGATTCGCTCGTGCGTCAGTACCACCGTGACGGTTTCGACTTGCTGAAGGTCCATGAAGGGCTATCCGCCGAGACTTACGACGCGATAGCGGCTGCGGCGAACGAGGTCGACATCCCTTTCGCGGGACACGTGTCGGACCATGTCGGCCTTCTCCATGCGCTCGCGGCGGGACAGACGACGATTGATCACCTCGACAACTACATTGAAGCACTCGTGCCGGTAGAGCAACGTCCGGACGTGCCACCCGGACTCCGTGGCGCGGCGACGCTTTTGGAGCGCGTCGATGAGAGCGCCCTTCAAGCCGTCGTTGCCGCGACGGTGGCTGCCGATGCTTCCGTGGTCCCCACGATGGTCCTCTGGGAGACCGGCTTGTTCCCAAGCCGACCTGCCTCGGAGATCGTCGCCGAACGCGCAGAGCTCCGATACATGCCGGCGGAGACGGTCACCGCTTGGACGGCGTCGGTGGATCAGCGGCTCTCGGAGGTCGAGCCCGACGTCATGCGGCGTTTTGCCGCGATGAGGCGTCGGATCCTGGCGGTCTTGTACCAAGGCGGTGCTCGGATACTTCTGGGTACGGACTCTCCTCAGATTTTCAGTGTCCCGGGGTTCTCGATCCACCGTGAAATGGCCCTCTATGTGGAGATTGGAATGACGCCGTACGAAGTCCTCGCTTCCGGTACCCGCGTCGTCGCGGACTATTTTGGAGAGCGCTTCGGAGTCATCGCGGAAGGTGCACGAGGCGACCTCGTGCTCGTCGACGACAACCCGCTCGAAAATATGAGGACTCTAAGAGAGCCGGTTGGTGTCGTCGTCAACGGAACGTGGATCTCGCGCGAGGAGATCCGAGGGCGTCTCGACCAGATCGCGGCCTACTATGCGCGGTGATCGCGACGCATGAGTCCGACGCCCCCGATGTCACGCGTAAAACCATGACGTTCATAAAAGGGCTGAAGCTCCGGGAGGCAATAGAGCTCGAGATGGGCGACCCGCGAAAGCGTGGGGTCGGTCTCTATGCGTTTCATCAGGCGATGCCCGAGCGCCTCTCCGCGGTGCGCGTCGTCGACGATCACGTCGAATATCAGAGCTTTGAAGATCCCATCCGTGACGACCCGCGCGAACGCGACGAGGTGATCCGAAGCGACGTGTCGGATCGCGTAACGGTGGGTGGCTAGTCGCAGCATGTCATCCACTTCGTCGAGCGAGCGCGCCGCCGTCCACCATTCCTTTTGAAAAAGCGCGTGGAGCTGTCGCGCGTGAGCTGCGCTCCACTCTGATTCGCCAATGTCGTCATACATTCGAGGTCCCCGTCTGGTCAGGGACTATGATAGCTCTCGAAAAAAAATAGAAGGACAGAGGGAGACGCTCATGAAGCTGAACGCGTTCTTGCTCGACGAGTGGCTAGAACAGCACGAGAGTCGTGCTCGCTACAACCTCGGTGCGAGCACCGGTCCACCTTGGACCATCCGCGAGCTCGCGGCGTTGATGAGTGATGAAGAAAGAGACCGTTTCTATGACACTCCTTTGACCTACTGTCCCGGCTACGGCCATGAGTCGCTTCGAAGTGAGATTGCCGCGATGATGGGCGTGTCGATGGATGAGATCCTCGTCGTCACCGGTGCATCGGAGGCTCTTCATACGCTCTTCTTTCTCGCGGCCGGCACGGATGCGAACGTGATCGTGCCCAAACCGTGCTTCCCACCATTCGTTGATATCCCGCTCTCCTTCGGCCTCGAGGTGCGCGGCTACGAGCTGCGCCACGAAGACGGATTTCAGGTTGACATCGATGCCGTCCGTGCGCTTTGTGACGACAACACGAAGCTGATCCTCGTCAACTCACCACACAACCCGACGGGCGCGACACTCCGCGAAGCCGACTGGCGGGAGCTCCAGGAGCTCGCGACGAGCAGAGGCATCCAGCTCGTCAGCGATGAGGTCTACCACCCGATCTATCACGATGGCGATCGGCGCTCGGCCGCCGCGGTCATCGGCTGTACGACAGTCGGCGACTTCTCCAAGGCCTTTTGCGTTCCCGGTCTCAGGCTCGGTTACGTCTACGAGCCCGATCCCGGAAAGCTCCGCGACTATTGGAACGTGCGGGCCCACTTCACCATCTCGAACAACATGCCTGGCGAGCTCCTGGGCGAAGTCGCGGTCCGGCACCGAGAACGTATTTTCGACCGCGCGCGAACGCTCGTTCGGGAAAATCTGCGCCTCGTCGAGGAGCTCTTTCGCGACCACGAGGACGTCTTCGACTGGGTCCCGCCTTCCGGCGGGCTGACCGTATTTCCTCGTTTGCGAGCAGGCGAGAGCGCCCGCCCGTTCTGCGAGGCGTCGGCAGCGGATGGGGTCGTTCTCGTACCGGGGGACTGTTTCGGATATCCCGAGCACTTTCGGCTCGGGCTAGGTGCGTGCCCTGACGGCTTCGACGCTGCGGTTCGTATTCTGGCGGGCGTGGTGGCCCGCCGTGCCGTCCCTTGACAGAGGGCGGGAGCGTTCCGCCTAATAGAGAGATACCCCCCAGCACGGCTCGTAGATCGTCTTCATGAATCGCAAACAGAGCTCTCTACTGGTCCTTGATGAGCGGGACCAGGTGCGCGGCACGCTATCTCTCTTTCTTCGCGGTCACGGCTTCGATGTCATCGAAAGTGCGAGCGTACACGGTGCCCTCGCGCTCATCGACGGCGGCCGTATCGACCTCGCTCTCGTCGGCGGCATGGCGACAGGGGTGGCTCCCGCGGATACCGTCCAGGCGATGCGCTCGCACGTCTCGATGTCGGAGCTCCCCATCATCCTGGTGACGGAGGACGAGCACCAGGAGACGATCGTGAATGGGCTCGAACGCGGCGCGAACGACTACTTCACGAGATCGACAGCGTCTCCCATCGCCCTCGCGCGTATCGACTCTCAATTACGCCAAAAAGAGATGACCGCCGCCTCGCTTCGGCAGGACCGAGCCGGTGAGCCGGATGCGGATACCGGCGGACTCATCGATGGGAAGTACGAGCTCGGTGAGCTCCTCGGGAACGGTAGCTTCGGCTCGATCTATCGCGGCCGGCACGTCGAGCTCGAGCACCCGGTCGCGGTAAAGATTCTGCAGCCGATGCTCTCCGTTGCTCCCGACGCCGTGGCCCGATTTCGGCGCGAGGGTATCTCTGCATGTCGTGTCAAGCATCCGAATGCGGTCTCGGTTCTAGATTTTGGAATGACGGATAACGGCACGCCGTACCTCGTCATGGAACTACTGGAAGGACGCTCGCTCGCGGATGAGCTCAAGGAAGCGGGAACGCTCACCCCGGCTCGCTGCGCCGCGATTCTTCGGCCGGTCGCCGACGTCTTGACGGAAGTGCACGCCGCGGGGATGGTGCACCGGGATATCAAGCCGGCGAATATCTTTCTCAGTCGCGCCCGCTCGGGCGAGGTCGTCAAGGTCTTGGATTTCGGAATCGCCAAGCTCGTCGGTGAATCGAGCACGGAGCCGCATCTGACCTTGGAGGGCAATATCCTCGGGACGCCCGCCTATATGGCCCCCGAGAGATTCACCGATGAGCGGTATGACGGGCGCGCGGACGTCTATAGCCTCGGCGTTCTTCTCTATCGCATGTTAGGCGGACGCACCCCGTACCGTTCGAAGGACGTCGTCTCCATCGCGCTATCCCGGATGCGTTGCGAGCCCACGCCGCTCTCGGAGCTCAACCCCGAGGTATCCGGACGCCTCGCGAACGTCATCTCCCAAGCTATGAGTCACGACGCGTCGTCCCGACCGGTCGCGTCGGAGCTTGCGAAACGCTTCGGCCGTGCGCTGGCGCGACGATCGACGGACGGAGGACACCGGGGGGCACACTCGACAGCGCTCGGGGTTCGCGCCTCGGTCGCGCTCGAGCCCGCCACCGTTGCCACGGCCGCCGTCGGCTCCGGTGGAAGGATCGTGAGGCTCCCGACCCGTGGCCGCGGCGTCGAGGACATCGAATCCCACCGTCGGTCGATGCGCGGATTGTTCGACGAGCTGTGCGACGACGACTCCTGACGCAAGCGCGATGAGGCGAACGCCTCTATTCGTGAAGCGCGAAGAGCTCGGAGTGCTCGTGGGCGCTCTCCATGAGAGCCGTCAGCCGAGAGACGAGATCCTCGTTATCGTCGGCGACGTCGTTGGACTCCGCGGCGTCACTCTCCAAATCGTATAACTCCGTCGGCCCGTCGATACTGTGCCGTAGCGCCTTGTAGCGCCCGTCGCGGAGCGCTTGTGCGCCCTGGAACTCCCAGTAGAGATACTCGTGTGCTTTTTGCGATCGGCCCTCGAGCGTTGCCACGAGCGAGATCCCATCGATGTCGGCTGGCGGTGTCGCGTCGGCGAGCTCAGCAAATGTCGGGAGCAAGTCCCAGGACGCGGACGTGACATCGCTGACGCTACCGGGGTCGATGTGACCAGGCCAACGCGCAATAAGAGGCACGCGGATGCCTCCCTCGTAGAGCTCCGCCTTCCTGCCCCTCAGGCCACCGCTGCTGTCGAAGAAGACCCGGTCGACCCCGCCGACCCAGCTCGGACCATTGTCGCTGCTGAAGACGACGACGGTGTTCTCTCGGAGCCCCAACTCGTCGAGCGTGTCCAGAATCCGTCCGATATCGCGATCCATTCGCGTGATCATCGCTGCATAGGCGGCGCGCGGCGCGGGGTGCGGCAAGTACATGTTGTCGCCGAGATAGGGCGTCTCGTCGAACGCACCCTCGTAATCGTCGAAGGAATCGTCCGGCACTTGAAGCGCTAGATGTGGGACCAGGTACGGGATATAGAGAAAAAAGGGTTCGCTTTGTCGTTCCCGGATGAAATCGAGGGCGTCTTCCGTCAAGAAGTCCATCGCGTAGTCGGTGCCGGAAAACTCGCCGTAGGAGTCGGGCTCGGTCTCGAGCTCTTGGTGCGGGTAGAAATAGTCGTTGTCGAGTGTTTCCTTGACGCCGTTCCGCCACAGGTGCGTTGGGTAGTAGTTGTGCGCGATGCGTTGGCATATATATCCGTAGAAGTGATCGAAACCCTGCCGGTTCGGGTCTCCGCTCGAGCCAACCCATCCCAGGCCCCATTTGCCAATCGCGGCGGTGGCGTAGCCCGCCTCCTGCAAAATGTGGCCGAGCGTGACCGTGGATGCCGGGATGGGGCGCTGGCCTTCGAGCGCGGGATCCCGCCACACGTCGCCTCGCTCGTTCATCTCATCGTTGTCGCGGATATAGGTGTGTCCGGTATGTTTCCCCGTCAACAAGACGTTGCGAGACGGCGCACAAACCGGGCTGCCCGCATAGTGCTGCGTGAAGCGCATTCCCTCATCCGCGAGGCGATCCAGATTCGGCGTGCGGATCTTCTCTTGTCCGTAGCTTCCGAGCTCGCCGTAGCCGAGATCATCGGCGAAGATGAAAACGATGTTGGGTTTGTTGGCGGCACCTTGTGGGCTGGCGCAGCTGGCGAGGACGGCCCACATGAGGCCCGCGAGCGACGTTGTCTTGTGCATAATCTAGTGGGTCATCGCGTAAATGACGATGTTGACTCCGACCGGGTAGGCGCGGATCGAGAAACGATAGAAGAACTCGTCGTCTTCGCCTTCGCGTTCCCATCCATCCGCAATATCGGTGTTGTGCGTCATGATCACCATGAGCCGCCCGGCTTCATCGAAGATCCCGCGGAAGTGCGCCTGGTCCGATTCGAGCCCGCGCTCCGAGGTGCCGCTGCCGCCGGAACGACGCCAGTATTGGATCGACGGGATCTGTGGGACCTCGAGGATCGTAAAAAACGTGCTGAAGATCGGATGTGACAGAGGCACGTCGACGATGGGGTATTCGTCCTGCGGCAGCACCTTGGCCATCTCACGAGAAAAATGGTCGAAGGCGCGGATCCCCCAAAAGTCATCCACGTACAAAATCCCACCTCGCAGTAGATAGTCGCGCAGGCGAGCGGCCTCATCCGGGGTGAAGCCGAGCGTGCCTACATCCGACATGAAGATGAACGGGTAGTTGAATACCGAGTCGTCGCGCAGCGTGACCACGACATGGTTGGGGAACCCCTCCGCGTCACGGGCGACGTGCGTCTTGGTGAGCTCCGAGAAGCGAACCATGAAGTTCACGTCCGAGTCGGGATAGTCCGTGTTCCACCCGTGTCCGAGCGGCTCGTCGCGGACGCTCTCGTACAGGACTCGGCAAAACGTGAACGCCCGCTCGAAGAGCTCTTCCTCCGTCGGGAATTTAGGGGGGACGCGATTCCACCAGCCGCGGCTGCCCCCGCGTGACTGCCAGCTCTGAAGCGCCTCGAGCGTGAATACGGAGGCCACCAGGACAACGGCGACGAACGCGCCCAACTTCACGTGTCGTCCCGTCACCATAGTGGTTCGATGGTACGGCCAGCGACCGGGCGGTGCAACCAAAGCAAGTCCGCTATCCTTGCTACGACAATTTCACTCGTGCTAGTTTGTCGTTCGACTTTGGCGACTTTGGAAAAACTGAAACGACGACTCGCGGACTTATTGCCGGGAGCGAAGACCTATTTCTTCGCGTGGCGGTCGCTGGGACCATTTCGACTGCCGCATTTCCGGGCGTTTAGCTCGTTGTGGACCCAGCCGCCGCCACTCATGGAGGATCGGCCAGCGGCGGAGACGTCTTCGATCAACGAGAGCTCGGCCAAGTACTACGAGCATGACGACAAGCGCGAGTTCTGGCTGAATCGTCCCTTCTCCCATCCGGAATCCGCGGCGCGGCACTTGACCCGATTCGGCCAGCTACTGTCCATGCTCGCGATCCGGGAAGGCGATCGGGTGCTCGATTTCGGATGCGGTACCGGCTGGACCTCGGTCATGCTCGCGCGCATGGGCGCGGATGTGGTCGGGATGGACATCGCGCCGGAATCTCTCGAGATCGGGCGCGAGAACGCGCGACGCGAGCTCTCCGGAGCGGCAGGAGAGCATCTCTCGTTTCGCGAGTACGGTGGCGGGAGAATCGACCTCGAAGACGGCGAGTGTGACTTCGTGATCGTCTACGACGCGTTCCACCACTTTCCGAACCCGATGGGCGTGCTGAGTGAGTTCGAGCGGGTGCTCGCGCCAGAAGGCCGCTTCGGCTTCGCCGAGCCAGGCGCGGGACATGCCGGAAGCCATGACTCCGTAACGGAGACCGCCCACGGTATCCTCGAGCAAGATCTGGATCTCGAGCAGTTCTATCGGTCCGCGATGCACGCGGGATTCCGAGACGTCGAGCTCTCCGTTCCGGCACTCGATCCAGAGGTCTTGACGCTGCCGATGAACCGCATGCGCAGTTTTCTGCGAGGGTTCTCCTGGCTCGTGCCGCACGACTTCGTGCGCAAGGCCGTGCTCATGGGGCCGATTGGCGTTTTCCGCAAAGGCCGACACGCGGTTACGTCCCTCAACCCGCGAAGCCATGCCGCCCGCATCGAGCCGCGGGTCTCACACATCGAAGCACGACCGGGCGAGCCCATCGCGATCACGGCTCGAGTCCAGAATCTCTCGCACACGGTTTGGCTGCGCGAGGGGAGGCGCGGCCGCGGCTTCGTTCGTCTTGGCGCACACCTGCTCGGAGCCGCAGGGGCGGTGGTCGACAATGACTACGGCCGAGCGTCTATCCCCAAGGACATGGCAACGAGAGATGCGTGCGAGATTGAGCTGCGGATGACCGCGCCCGACGAGCCGGGAAGCTACTCGCTACGCCTCGACATGGTCAATGAAGGGGTCTGTTGGTTCGCGCAGCAGGGGTCCGTAGAAGTCGACGTCGCTCTCGATGTGCAGCCCTGAATGCGAGCGACGAGATTAGTTGGCTCTTCGCAGAGCCGTCACTTTGCCCCGCGCCCAGAGCGTGATCGTCTTGTCACGGAACGACGGGTCGAAGAGCCGGTTGAACCACTCAGGAGAGATTCCGAAGCGGCGCTCGAGCTCGGCGCGGACTTTCTGGAAGGAAGGGTGGGATTCGGCGAGGAGGGTGAACTCGTCGTCCGTCCGTAGCTCGACGTAGACTTCGACGTCACGAAGTAGGTTCGCTTTGTAAGCTGAGATTCCGTCGACCGCGGACCACGGGATCGTTTCCGGCTCGCCGTGGGCGTCGACAACGGTGAACGTTTCTTCGTCGAAGGACCAGCTGCCCGGTTGGGGCGCACGGTTCCTGCGTAAACGACCAAGAACATCCCCGACCCGCTTCTTGAATGACAATACTCAATACCTCTGCGATCCTCGGTGGGGGGCCGATAAATCGCGTCAATAGCGGAGCTAACGCTAGGTCATAGTAGCCTGCCCGAGAAGCTTTTACAATGATGTTCTGGAAAGTTACTTTTTTTCTTTCTGCGATGACGTCATCGGTCCGGAGGCGACACGGCGATTCCCCACGGCGTTTCACCCACCTGGATTCGAGCCTTGACCTCGAATGTCCCGGTATCGATGACCGTGACGTCATTGGATGGTCCGTTCGCGGTGTAGAGAAACCGGCCGTCTCCGCTGAGCGCGATGCCCCACGGTCGGTCTCCGACCTCGATGTTGCGAACGACTTCTCCGGCAGTCACGTCGACGACCGAGACCGTTCTGGAGCGTCCGTTGCTGACGTAGAGCGTCTCGTCGTCGGGCGACAGGGCGAGCCCCATGCTCCGCGAGCCCTCGGGGAGGGAAATGGTCTGCACGACCGCGTGTTGCGCGACGTTGATGACCGAGACGGTGCCGTCGATCTCGGAGCTGGCATAGGCCGTGACGCTATCCGACGAGAAAACGACGTCCCGCGGGCGATTCCCGACTCTGATTTGTGCGACGCGCTCGTTCGATGCCGCATCGATCACGGTGATGTTGTGGTCGGTCTCTCCGGTGACATAGAACAGCCGGCCATCGGGACTCGTCCGGACGCCTTCCGGCTCCTCCCCGACGGGTATCGTCGCGACGATGGCGCCCGAGTCGAGATCCACGATGCTCGCGACATGAGCGTCTTCGTTCGCGACGCAGATGCGGTCTCCGTCGATGCTGAGGTCGAACTGCTCCGGGTCAGATCCTCCGGGTAGCACCTGAGTCACGCTCGCCGTTGCCACATCGATGACCGCTATCCCGTCGAGCGTCTTGTCCGTTACCTGTGCTTCGCACTCGTCTTCCGGCATCCACGGGGGACATTTGGGCGAGCCGCTCAGCGCGACGTAGACGGTGCGACCGTCTTTTCCGGCACGTACGCCGCGTGGTCTCTTGCCGACCGGAATGGTGGCGATGACGGCGCCCGCGCTCGAAGAGATGACGCTCAGGTCACCGGAGTCCTCATTCGTGACGTAAATGAGCTCGTCGTCTTCCGGCTCGGCAACGGCGTCGGCGCGCTCTTCCGTCGCACATCCTCCGGAAGACAAGCAGACGAGTCCAAGCAAGAGAATGAGAGACATCTCGAGTTTCAGCATCGGGGCCTCCATGAGCTTGTCGTCAAAGGGGTCGAATGTTAGGCTTTGGTCCGCGAAAACGCTAGTCGAAATGATCCGGATCCCACTTCTGTTGACCGTCGCACTCGCTGCGATCGTGACCACGGCCGCAGCCGCCGGTGCGCAAACGTCGGGCAAAGTGCTGTTCGACGCCCACTGCGCGCGCTGCCACAACGTGGGCGGCACGGGCGGCGAAGGGCCGAATCTGGCGGTTCCCGTGCTTCGCCATGCGCCTGACGATGAGAGCCTCGCCGCCGTCATGCGAGGCGGAATTCCCAATACGGAGATGCCTGGAAATTTCATGCTCGGAGACGCCGAGGTGACGTCTCTCGTCACCTATGTCCGTTCGCTCGGTCGCGTCGAGCCGGGATCGGTTCCGGGCGACGCCGCCTCCGGGAAGTCTCTTTTCGACGGCAAGGGCGCGTGCGCGGTGTGCCATATCGTCGACGGCGTCGGTGGCACCGTCGGCCCGGATCTCTCCTCGGTGGGCGTGCTCAGAGGTACGGACTACCTTCGCGAGTCCCTCTCGGATCCGGGAGCGAGCGTCCCGGAGAAGTTCGTGAACGTGCGGGCCGTAACGAGAGACGGCACCGAAGTGGAAGGCGTGCGCGTCAACGAGGACTCGTTCACGGTGCAGCTTCGGGACGCGCGTGGACGGATCCACTCACTCGAGAAGAAGACCCTCCGGGCGTTCGAAAAGAAATTCGGGGAGAGCCTCATGCCCAGCTATGAAGGACAATTGAGCCCGTCTGAGATCGATGACGTGGTCGCGTTCTTGACCGACCTCAAGGGCGAGCGATGAACGTGGTCCGTCGTCACGCACTATCCGCAGCGCTCGTCCTCACCGGGATCTTGGGCGACGCTATCGGTGTCGGCGCGCAGGTGACGTACGAGCGCCTCGTCGGCGCGTCGAGCGAGCCTGCGAACTGGCTGACCTATTCAGGGAACTACGCTTCCCATCGCTTCTCGAGCCTCGAGCAGGTGAACCGGGACAACGTCGCTTCCTTGCGACCGGTGTGGGTGCACCAGACGGGGGCTGGCGGGAGACTCGAGACGTCGCCGCTCGTCGTCGACGGCGTCATGTACATCACTCAACCTCCTGCCACGGTCGCCGCCCTGGACGTGAAGACGGGAAGAGTGTTGTGGACGTGGAGTCGGCCCATGCCCGCGAGCCTCAAGACGATCGGGTTTCCGCGGACCAATCGTGGCCTCGCGATCCTCGGTGAGAGCGTCTTTTTCGGGACGCTCGACGCCTACATCGTCGCGCTCGACCGCGCCACGGGAAGTCTTCGCTGGCAAGCTCGCGTGGAGGACAACGCGCTCGGCTATTCCATTACGGCGGCGCCGCTCGCGATAGATGGGAAGGTCATCGTCGGAATCAGCGGCGGCGAAGCGGGCGTACGCGGCTTTCTCGATGCTTATGACGCGGTGAGCGGCGAGCGGCTGTGGCGTACGTATACCGTCCCCGGACCCGGTGAGCCCGGGCACGAGACGTGGGAGGGTGACAGCTGGAGAACCGGCGGTGGGGCGACATGGCTGACGGGATCCTACGACCCGGACACGAATCTGCTGATCTGGGGGACGGGGAATCCGGCGCCCGATTGGAACGGCGACGACCGCAAGGGAGACAATCTCTATACCTGTGCTCTAGTTGCCATCGATGCCGATAGCGGAGCGATCGAATGGCATTTTCAGTTCACGCCCCACGACGTTCATGACTGGGACGCGAACCAGATCCCCGTCCTCGTGGACGAGGTGGTCGACGGCCGAGCGCGAAAGCTGGTGGCACTCGCGAACCGGAACGCGTTTTACTACCTTCTCGATCGCACTTCAGGCGAGTTCTTGCTCGCGAGCGAGTATTCGAAACAGACGTGGGCGCGCGGGATCGATGAGAGCGGGCGTCCCCTTCTGCTCCCCGATACGACCCCAACCGAAGAGGGAAACCTCGTATGGCCGAGCTTGCAAGGAGCGACGAATTGGTTCTCGCCCTCCTTCAGCCCGAAGACCGGACTGCTCTACGTCGCGGTCCGTGAGATGGGCTCGGTCTACTTCAAGACCGAGGCGGACTACGAGCCCGGCAAGCCGTTCATGGGCGGGGGTGAGCGCGCTCTCGCGGGAGACGAAGCCGCCGGTGCGATCCGGGCCATCGACATCATGACGGGTGAGACGAAGTGGAATTTCGAACAGCACTCGCCTCCATGGGCGGGTGTGCTCTCGACGGGCGGAGGGCTCGTCTTCGCCGGGTCGGGCGAAGGGAACTTCTTCGCTCTCGATGCGGACAGCGGCGAGGCTCTGTGGCAATTTCAGACGGGAGGCGCCGTCCGCTCCAACCCTATCGCGTTCGAGATCGAGGGCAAGCAACACATCGCGGTCGCCGCGGGCCTTTCGATCTTCGTCTTCGGTCTGTAGCCTTCCCGGGCACTACTTCCAGGTGACTTCCATCGCGAAGAAATGGTCGAAGACCTTGCGTCCGGGATTGTTGCGCTCGTCCGTCTCGGGACTCCGGATGTAGAAGTCCATTTGCATCGCGCCGGGGTTGACCGCTCCGGCCTGCGTTTTCTTGCTGAGTAGCGGGTAGTCGATCTTCAGGGTCTCGCGATCGCGCATTCCCTGGGTCACCATGAAGTGCATTTGGTACTCCTCGTAAAGGAGTTTCCCGTCCAGGCTCGCGCGGCCGAATCCCCAGCCGGCGAGATAGATGAACGTCTTTGGCCAGTTCGTGTCACCGCAACCGGAGTCGCCGTGCTCGTAGATGGAGGCGGCGATCCCACCGTCCTGACAGGGGCTGAACTCGTGGAATCGATCGATCTCGAGGACGAGCTCTCCTTCGGGAAGCGTCAGCGTCGCAGTGAACCGACCGGTATTGGCGCGCTCGTCCACGTCGATCTCCGCGGTCCCGGACACCGCACGAACGTTGGTCGCGTCATTTCCAATGTGGTTCCAGCCCGGCGCATCGTCGAGCGACCCTACTTGATGGATGCGGCCGCCGCTGATGACGAAGCGGCCGTCGTAGAGGGCGTGATCTTCCGGAGCGTAGAGCGTGACGTCGGCACCCGGCTGCTGCCGGGGGGTGGCCTGGAGCAACAACAACAGGGGCAAGAGAAGCTTCATGGCTCGTAATTTACCTCAAGGGTGGTGCGTGCGTCTTCGGTGATGACGACGTCGTGGGTGAGGGGGCCTAGACGTTCGTGCCAGACCTCCATCGTGTAGGTCCCGACGGGGACGTTTCCGATCTCGAAGAAGCCCGCGTGGTCGGTGACGTCGTGGAAAGGATGTGCGTCCACGCGAACGAACGCTTGCATCCACCCGTGTACGTCACACTTGACCGAGTAGATTCCGGGCACGTCGAGGACCTTCGAGCCCGTCGCGCCCTCGATCGGTAGCGAGAAGTTGGTCTCCGCCGGACCGTAGAGGTGCGTGGTATGTAAGACGGCGTCGCTATTGCGCGCCATGAGCGTGCTCCCGACGGTAAGGACCGCCGCATGAGGCTCGAATCGGCAACCGACATTGTCGATCACGACGGTCTCGGGAGCCGTTTCCGTCGCGCCTGCGAACTGGCCAGAAGCTGGGCGCGGGATGAGGATCGAGACGAAGGCGTTGCCGAGCCCGCCCTCGGCGGATACGACGAAATCCTCGAGGGATTGCGTCTCTCCGCAGACTTCAGGGTCGGTTGTGTTGCGAACGGGAGTCGGTGCGGAATCCGACGCGGACACAAGACGCACCGTGCCGGAAACGGTGCCGGTGGGAGCGGTGGGCACCGTCCGCACGTCGCTGCAGCCGAGCGGGTGGGCGAGCGACACGATGAGCGCCGCCCGCGATATCGCACGGAGCGAGCTCAAGTCTTCTTTTTCTTCGCGCGCGAGGTTTTCTTCCTCGCGGTCTTCTTCTTGGTCGCGGTTTTTTTCTTCGCTGTCGCCTTTTTCGGAGATGCGGGTTTTTTCTTCGCCGTCGTCTTATTCTTCGACGGGGAAGCTTTTTTCGTCGGTCTCTTCTTGAGCCGAGCGACTTCCTTTTTGAGCGCGTCCACTTCCGCCTGGCTAGCGACTCCGACGCGGCGCATGGCGCTCTCGACGCTCTTGTCGATCGCGCTTTCGAGGCCGCGCATTGCCTGGCTCGCTTGTTTCGTCACGGCCTCGACGGATTCCTTGACGGCGTCCCCCGCCTCGGGAAGCAAATCTTCGTACTGCTTACCGCGGTCGACCAGCGACTTGAACAACTTGTCACCGTGCTTTTCCGCTCCGGCGAGCGCGCCCAACCCGGCGAGCCAAATTCGCTCCGCCGATGTCTTCAGCTCCAAAATCGGATCCTTCTTCTTGCTCATGCTGCGCCTATCCTTTTCATCGCCGCTAGCTCGCGGCGCATGTTGGTGAACGACGTCCTCATACCCGGGAGAGGGTCATCCGCGTCGATCTCATATTCCAAATTGACGTAGCCAGCGTATCGCATGGACTCGAGCTGCTCGAAAACTCTGCGAACGGGCATTGCGCCTTCGCCGACGATACATTGACTCTCCTTGACCCCGAGATCCCGCAAGTCCTTCATGTGGATGTCGAGTACACGGTCCGATGCCTCGGCGATCGCCTCGACGACGTCGACCCCGGTACGGGCGGTATGTCCCACGTCCACACAGACGCCGACTCTTGGATCCATGTGTCGGATGTGGGGGAGGACGTCGGACGGGGCAGGGAAGTGCTCGTCTTCCGGGCCGTGGTTGTGCACCGCGACTTTGATGTCGTACTCCTCGACGAACCGTTCGATTCGAGGCAGTGTCTCGGAAGTGGCGGCGATGACCATCAACGGCATCCCGCATTCCCGTGCATAGTCGAAATGGTAGCGGATGTGGTCGTCGTCGTCTTCGAGAAGGGAAATGGTGCCGCCGCCGACGATCCGAAGCCCGGCCCGCTCGAACTCCGCCCGCGCCGCTCGTCGCTCGGCAGAGGTGCTTTCATAGGGGAGGTGGAAGGACTTGATGTTCACGAATGACGTGCCCAGCTCCTGGACGGCGGCGATAGCCACGGAGCGCGGCAGCTCACGAAGCGAGTAGCTCGCCACGCCGAGGCGAACGGAGACCGCGTGCGGTCGGCTCGCCGCGAGGCTCGCGAGAGCACCCAGGAACGCCCGACGTTTCAACCTGCCGGCTCCCAGCCGGGCTCGTATTCGCGCGACCAGAGCTTCATCGCCTTCGCATCGGACTCGATCCGACCGGTCGCGGTATCGCACCGGAGGGTACGGCCGGTACGCTGCGCGATGTTTCCGAGGTGACACAGAAGCTGGCTGACGGCGCCGTCCTGGACGGGAGCGCGGAGAGATTCTTCACCCCGAACGGCTGCCAAAAAGTTTCCGATATGGGCTGCCGTCATTCCGCCGCCGCCACGTGTGTCGATGGCGTCTTCGTTCGCTTCATCGAGACGGCTCTCGATCTCGCGATTGTCATGGTCGTAGACCACGTAGCCGCCGCGGTCCAGCACGACAGTGCCTTTCTCTCCATGGATTGAAGCGCCACGAGAGCGACCCTCGACGGGGCGGCCATTGCAGCTTCGGCCCTCCCAGGTGATCGTCTGGCCTCCCGCAAAATCGAAAGACGCGACCTGCGTGTCATACGCTTCCCAGTCGTCGTCGAAGTGGTAGCGGCCGCCGGATGAGGTCACGCGGGTTGGATAGTCGACGCCCAAGGCCCACCGACAGACGTCGATCTCATGCGTGCCGTTGTTACAGATCTCGCCCGTGCCCCAGCGCCAGAACCAATGCCAGTTGTAGTGCACGACGTTGTCCCGATAAGGAGTATGCGGCGCGGGGCCTTGCCACAGGTCGTAGTCGAGCCACTCCGGGATGGGGGCGGGCTCGCCGTTGCCGATCGAGCCCCTCGTGTTCGCGTACCAGGCGCGGCCGTAATACGGGCGGCCGATGAGTCCATCTTTGATCTTGGCGATCACATCGATCGACGTCCCCGCGGATCGTTGCTGGTTCCCCATCTGGACGAGTCGTTTCGTGCGCTCTTGCCAGGCGACGAGGAGCTCGCCTTCCTGTGCATTGTGTCCACACGGCTTTTCGAGATAAACGTGTTTCCCCGCGTCCAAAGCCAGGACCGTCGCCGGCGCGTGCCAATGATCGGGCGCGGCGATCACGAGAGCATCCACATCGGGATCTTCGAGAGCGTGGCGAAAGTCCGGCGTGCCTTTGGCGCCCGAGCCGTCCGCGAGCACGCGTTCGATGGCGCGCGAGTCGACGTCACAAATGTGCGTGACGTCCGCGTCCGGCTGGGCTGCGAACGTTCGTGCGAGGACTCTTCCTCTGCCGTTGACGCCCATCACTGCGACGCGGACCCTGTCGCTTGCGGCGGCACGCCGACGGGATGCCATCGACAACCCGGCACCGGCGCCCGCCATCAAGAATGTTCTGCGGTCTATCATTTCTCCTCCAGCTCACGTATGCGGACGTTCCGGAACCAAACGTCATCGGTGTGGTCTTGCAACACGATGTGTCCCACTCGCCGGTCCGCGAAGCCCGCTACGGGCGCGTATTTGCTCTTTTCCAGTCGTTTCCGAAAGTCCTCGCTCGACAGGTCGAACTCGATGACCTTCTCACCGTTGAGCCAGTGCTCGCCATGGCTTCCCCTCAAGACGATACGTCCCGAGTTGAACTGGCCTACCGGTCTCAAATGCTTGCTTTCGTTGGGCTCGATGAGGTCGTACAGCGCTCCGGCCGTTCGGTTGGGACCATTCAGCGCGTCGGGGTGCCGCTCGTCGTCCAGGACTTGGTACTCGAAGCCCAGGGCCGCCGTCTCGGGCGCGGCTTCCGTCGACATCCGTTCGGAAACGTTGTACTTGATGCCGCTATTCGCACCGGGCGCGACCTTCCACTCGAAGCTCAGCTCGAAATGCTCGAACGTGGCGAGTGAAATGATGTCACCGCCCTCGACGGGTTGACCGTCCGCGATGAGCGCGACACTTCCGGTCTCGATCTTGCGGATAGCGCCGTCTTCAACGGCCCAGTGTCCAGCGGGGACGTCGGAGCGACCAAGACCCCGCCAGCCGGACAGCGTCTTGCCGTCGAACAACTCTCGCCAATCGGTGGCGGCGGCGAGGCTGGCTAGCAGGATCGCAACGGAGAATAGCGAACGCGCATACATGGAAACGTTTATATCGCGACTCTACTTGCGTGTGCGAACGCGCCCGATGCTAGTGGTGCTCGCTGAGCCACGCGGCCGCCCGCGAGTAGCCGGCGCGATCCCCGATGTCGAGCCTACGACCTTGCATCTCATGGGTATGAACCGGCTCTTTCGTGCACAGCCACGCGATGAAGCCGCCGATCGCGTCGACCTGCGGATTGTCCTGTACGAAGGTCCGTACTTTATCGAGCGCTGACTTCTCGAGCAGATAGAACGCGGGGCAGGCCCACTCCGTGGCCGGTCGTTCGGGTTTTTCGACGAGCCGCCGGAGCCGCCCGTCTTCGTCGATCTCCGCTACGCCCGTGCGGCGGAGTTTGTCGAGATTGGGCTCGCGGGTGCGCATGATGAGATTGCGAGGCTGGGCCGCATAATCGCGAAAGAACGCGTCGAAAGAGATACGAAACAAGTTGTCCCCTGCGGCGACGACCGCGCCCTCCGGAGTGTCGGTGTGCTCGAGCGCGAAAGCGAGATCCCGTACCGCTCCGAGACGCGTGTCGTTCGTCTCCGCCCCATCGTTCAACACCGTGACGCGGTCGCGCCCCCATGCCTCGAATTGCTCGTAGAAGCGCTGGTTGCTCACGACGGTCGTCGAATCGATGGCGCCTGTGCTCTCGAGCTCATCGAGAAGGTACTCGACGATCGGTTTCTCCGCGACGGGTAGTAGGGGTTTCGGACGGTCACGGGTCAGCGGATAGAGCCTCGTGCCGAACCCGGCGCAGAGCAGAATCGCCTTCAAAGGATCCGAACCCCATCGTCGCTCTCGACCCTGAATGCCTCGACGGGCAGGACGCGAGCCACCGCGTCGGCGTCCTCGACGAGCGCGACAACGGAACCTCCGAATCCGGCGCCGCTGAACCGTGAACCGTACACACCCGCCGTCCGCTCGAGCGTACGTTGCAGCTCGATGAGCTCCGGCGAGCCCGATTCCCAATTCTCGATCGACGAGTGACACGAGGCGTTCATGAGCTCGCCGAATCCCTCGATGTCTCCCTCTCTCCAACGCTCCACCCCGGCACGGACGCGAGCCCGCTCCGAGAAGAAATGCCGCGCCCGTTTGGCCTCCGAATCGCGAAGCCGGTAACGGAACGTCTCGTAGACCTCGTCGCTGAAATCGTGAAGACCGCGGACGTCGGTTGCGCCCGACCAGTCGGCGAGCTTTCTCGCGGCGCCGTGGCACTCCTCGACCCGGTCGTTGTACGGGGTCCCGAGGAGGTTACGGCGTACACCGCTATAAGCGACGAGGATTTGCCATGGGGGCGCTTTCTCGCCGAGCGCGACCGGCTCGAAGCGAATGTCTCGGGAATCGATCCACAGCAAGTGATCGCGCTTGGACCCGACGATTGCGGCAGGGTCGAGAATGCCGACCTTGACGCCGACGAAATCCCGTTCGGCGGAGAGCGCCATCTGCGCCATCGCGACCGGCGGGAGGGAGACCTCGTTGACGTCGGCGATGGCCGTGAGATAGGCGAGCGTCACCGACGCTGACGAGCTCAGCCCGCTCCCGGGCAGTCGTCCCGCGACGTGGCCTCTTAGCCCTCGTGGGGTAGGGGGAAGCGCGTCGGTGATCGCGAGAGCCGCTGCGCGCGCGTACACACCCCAGCCTTCGACCGAACGAGGCGCCTCGAGGTCGATTTCGACGGTTCCGTCGAAGTTGTCGCTCGTGAGCGTCATCACAGGCGCGTCGACCGACTGATAGCTCATCGTCGTCGCCGCAGTGACCGCCATGCCCAATGTCGGGCCCCCCTGGTGGTCGCTATGCGCTCCGATGGGACAAATCCTGTAGGGGGATACGACGACCCGGACGGGAGAGGTCGGATCCTTGGGTTGGTTGATTTCGCTCAAAACTGTCTTAAACTCGCCGGTATGATTTCACGACGCGGTTTTCTTGTCACGAGCGGCGCCGCTTTCGTTGGACGCCAAACGCCTCGCAAAGCGCGGGTCGCGCTCGTCGGTACCGGTATTCGAGGGGTCAACATGTGGGGCCGTGATCTCGTCGCCGGCTACGACGACGTCGTCGACTTCGTTGGGCTTTGCGATATCAATCCCGGACGGCTCGCATTCGCCAAGGGCTATATCGGAGTCGACTGCCCGACGTTCACGAGCTTCGACGAGCTCCTTTCGAGGTCGCGCCCGGAATATGTGATCGTCACGACGATGGACAGTACCCATCATGAGGTGATCACGAAGGCGATGGATGCCGGTTGCGACGTCATCTCGGAGAAGCCTTTGACGACGGATGAGGGCCAGCTTCAGGCGGTGATCGACGCGCAGTCGCGCACCGGACGGAAGCTCGTCGTGACGCACAACTACCGTTACTCGCCGCACCGACAGAAAATGAAGCAGCTGCTGACCGACGGCCGCATCGGGCGTCTGACGTCCGTCGACTTCCACTGGTACTTGGACATCTACCACGGCGCTGCCTATTTTCGTCGCTGGCACGGAAAAGAGCGTTTCTCGGGCGGCCTGTTCGTCCACAAGGCCTGCCACCACTTCGACCTCCTCAACTGGTGGATTGGCTCGGAGCCGGAAGTCGTCTACGGACAAGGCGCGCTCGAGCACTACGGCGACAACAGTGATTTTCACTCCGACAAATGCCGCGGGTGCTCCCACAAGGAACGCTGCGCGTTCTACTGGGATATCGACAAGCAGCCCCACCTCGTCGACCTGTACACGCGAAACGAGCACCACGATGGATACATGCGAGACGGCTGTGTCTGGTCACCCGAGATCGACATCTACGACAAGATGGCGGCTACGGTGCGCTACATGAACGGCGTCCAGGTGAGCTATTCGTGCACGACCTACTCGCCCTACGAAGGCTACCGGATCGCCTTCAACGGAACAGAAGGACGTCTCGAAGCCTGGGTGCACGAGCGCCAGCCGTGGGCGAAAGCCGCCTATGACGAGCTTCGCGTGACCGACAATTTCGGCGAGACCGAGCTCATCCGCGTCGGGCACTCCGGCGGCGGACATGGCGGCGGTGATGTCCGCATGCACGATCACATTTTTCGAGACCCCGATGGACCCGACCCCTACGGACAACGCGCCGGCCTGAGGGAAGGAGCGATGGCGGTGTTGATGGGCTTCGCCGCACGCAACAGTGTGAAGTCCGGCCAACCCGTACGCATCGACGATCTGTCGAGCCTCACGCCCCGCGTTTGAGTGGATGGCGCACGAACAGCTTTCCGAGCTTGTGAGCGTCGCGGAGCGCATTCTCGTGTTCACCGGTGCGGGAATCTCTACCGGAAGCGGTATCAAGGACTTCCGTGGACCGCAGGGAGTTTGGAAGACGCGCAGTCCCGTTTACTTCGATGACTTCATGAGCTCGGAGACTTCCCGGATCGAGCACTGGGATCAGAAGCTCGAGTCGTGGCCCTCGTTTCAGAAAGCGAAGCCGAACCAGACGCATGACGCGATTGTCCGGCTCGAGGATGCGGGGAAGCTCGAGCTCTTGTTGACGCAGAACATCGACGGGCTGCACGAGCGAGCGGGTACGACGAAACCACGCCTCGTCGAGATCCACGGAACGAACACGAAGGTCGAATGCATGAACTGCCATGAGCTGTCTCTCCCGGATGCTCACATGGTGGCCTTCGCCGAGACGCGGACGCCGCCCCTTTGCTCCTGCGGCGGCTACCTCAAACCGGCGACGATCAGCTTCGGCCAAAGCCTCAGAGCTCCCGATATGCAGCGTGCGGCCGACGGCGCTGCCGCATGCGACCTCGTCATCGCTTTGGGTTCGACCCTCTCCGTCTACCCCGCGGCGTCGTTCCCGGTAAGGGCCTGTGAGCGCGGCGTCCCGTACGTCGTCATCAACCGTGGAGAGACCGATCACGACGGACTTCCCGGTCTCACGCTTCGGCTCGAAGGCGACGTTGCCGAGTTGTTCCCGCCGGCGGTGGCGGCGGCGCTCGCTGAGCGTGGATAGACGGGCTCGGTTCTTCCCCGCGGTGGTGGCGGCCCTCGTGCTGTTCGGCTCGTGCCGCACGCCCGAATCTCCGGACGTCGAGGTGCCGGTCCCTTCGCCCGTGCCGGGGGACAGCTCCGCCATCCTTCTCGAGGACCTGTCATCCCTGATGCTGCAAGCTCCGGGCAACTGGTGGGCGCGTGACCTCCGAGACGCGCCCGTCGATGCGGCGTCGGACGCTCTGGTCGGCTTCATCGGCGGCCGACGTCTACACCCCGACTTCGGACCCCCTCCGTTCGGTATCCCCTACGTGACCGTTTCGGCGAGTGCGCCGTTGGTGCCGGTGTCGTTCGTGCTGTTCGGCGACGAGAGCGACCTCGGCGCCCGAGGTGCCCTTGGCTATCCGATTCCGGAAGATGCGAAGACACGGCCCAACTATCTCGAGGGCGCGGTGCCGGGCGGCGGCACGGACGGGGATCGACACCTGCTCATTCTCGACCGTGAACGGTTGATCCTGTTCGAGACGTGGGCCACCCGATTCGACGTGGGCTCCGATCGGTGGGAGGCGGGCTCCGGCGCGGTGTTCGAGCTCGCGACGAACCAGCGACGCCCGGAAGGGTGGACGTCTGCCGACGCGGCGGGCTTGGCGATCCTTCCGGGACTCGTGCGTTACGACGAGGTGATGGGTAGTGGAGAGATAGAGCACGCCTTTCGGGTCACCGTTCGCGCGACGAACGGGCACGTGTGGCCCGCGTCGCACACGGCCGGCGCTACCGGCGGCGCGCTCCCGATGGGCGCGCGGCTTCGTTTGAAACCCGGTAAGGACATTTCCGGCTTCTCGGAGCCGATGCAGAGGATCTTTCGAGCGATGAAAGTCTACGGGTTGATCGTCGCCGATAACGGAAGCGACATGTTCGTGACCGGGACGATGGATCCTCGCTGGAACAACGATGAGCTCAATCCGGCATTCGCGGCACTGACGTCGGATGACTTCGAGGTCATCGCCCTCGGCTGGCGATAGATCGTCACCGCTATTCTTCGGCTGTGTGGGCCGCGATCGCGGCTCGCACGCGGCGGCTCCGGCGACGGATCTCGGGGATATCGAACCCTCGGGTGAGCTCGTCCGCTTCGTCGACCAAGGCGCCCGCGCGCTCGAGCCTGCCGGCGTCGGCCTCGATCCGTGCAAGGGTGAGCGTGGCGCTCGCTCTCGGAGTCCGGAGCCGCAAATGCGTGGATTCAATGACGCAGGTCGTCGCGAGAGAATGTGCGGTGTCGACCTGCCCTCGACGGGCGGAGAGTGCCGCGAGCTCCGCGAGAAGCTCGACTCTCGCGCCCGCATCCTCGAGCGACGTGGCGACGACGAGAGCGCGCTCGAGGGTCGCGATGGCACGCGGCGCATCGCCCTCGGCAAGGAAGAGCTCGGCTCGAGCCCGCAGAAGAGCGGGCAGAAGAGGGGGGACACGTTCCTCGATCCCGAACGTCTCGATCGCTTCCAGGACGGCCCGCGCTTGCTCGGTCTCGGTTTGTCGTAACAAGAGCCGCGCTCGCTCCAGCTCGACCGCGGCGAGTATTTCCGGAGACGGACTCCCCGTGCTCAGCTCGATACTCCGCCTCACGGCCTCGGCCGCGGGCTCGAAGTGCTCGCTCCGTGTGTAGAGCCGTGCGAGCTCGAGCTGGGCCCTGGCAGCCCCATCGCGCTCTCCCGCTTCGAGGTAGAGAGGGGAAGACGTCAGGAACGCGCGCGCGGCGTCGTCGTGGAAGCCCTGAATGCCGGCAACGCGCCCCTGATAAAAGGCGTTATTCGCGCGGTCGGTGAGCTGAGAGTCTTCCGTCAGAGAACGGGCATGCTCGAGAAAGACGGTGGCGTCCGCGTAGCGGCCGAGATGTCGGTACATGTTTCCGATGAGGTTGAGGCGGTCCGCGATCTCATAGCGCTGGCCGCGCTCCCACTCGATCGATAGTGACTCGCGGTACATCTCGACGGCGGTTCGAGGCCGCCCGGCGATTTCTTCCAGCCAGCCGAGATTCACGAGCGCGAAGGATTCGATGGTGACGTTTTTCTGCCGGCGCGCGATAGCGAGAGCCTCGGTGAGCTCATCGCGCGCGTCGTCGAATCGACCGGAGAGCCCGTGCGTCACGGCGAGGTTCGTCAAAGAGGTGGCGATGCCGCGCTCGTCCCCGATCTCTCGGCGTAGCGCGAGCGACTCCGCGAGTGCGTCTTCAGCCGCCTCGCTATGACCGATGTTTCGATGCGCCACTCCCAGGATGGACAGGAGCATGCTCTCGGTCTCGAGATCGATGTGCTCGCCGGAAAGCGTTTGCGTCTGTAGAAAATCGATGGCGTCCTCGTGTCGGCCCGAGGTCACGAGTGCGCGCCCGACGCCGAGAACCGCGGCACCGTATTCCGGTGCCAGCTCGAGTGCGCGTCGATAGGTCTCGGCGGCGGCGGGAATGTCCCCCGCGAGCTCTTGCGCATCTGCGAGGCTGAGAACGACCTCCGGATCGTCTGGAAACAAGTGGGAGAGTGCCTCGTAGCTGTCGACCGCCGTTGACGGGTCGTCATTCGCTTGTGCCGCCATCGCGTGGATCTGATAGCGCTCGGCCTGCGATAGTGGCATCGACTCCAAGAGGTGCAACGCCGTCGCCGCCGACGTTCGCGCGTCGGCCTCATCGCCGGCGTCGAGCAATGCCTTCGCAAGGTGGGCGTGGGCCATCGCGAAGTTCTCGTCGAGAGCGACCGCCCGTCGAAATAGGGGGATCGCTGCCTGCTTCGAGCCGTGCAACAGCTCGAGTTTTCCGTCGTGGAAGGCGCGGTAGGCTTCGACGGATGTGGTCGAGACCTCCGCCAAGGGTCGGTCCGACTTCGACGTCTCGACGTCGAGCTGTTCGGCGATGCGCTCCGTCATCGAGTCCACGAGCGCGAACACCTCCGAGGCTTCGCCTTCCAGGCCGAACCGGTGCGCCACGCCGGTGGCGGACTCTCGAAGCGTGAGCTCGACGCGCACGCCCGTGGGCGTGCCGACGAGGCTGCCGTGGAGCGCGTAGTCCACTTTCGATAGCTCGGCGACGACGCGGACGGTCTCGGGGTCGAATTGTGTCTGCCCTTGCTTGCCGAGATCCCGGAGTATCTGGGACACACGCCCGCTGCGCAGCGGCCGCAGGCTCGGCGATTGCGACAGGTCCGTAACGAGTAGCTCCGGGAGTGCGTTCTCCATCCAGTCGAGCTCCGTCGACCGGGTCTGATTGTGGAAGGGCAGCACCGCGAGGGACGTGGTCGTGCCGTCGGCAATCGCTCCGGGAGAAGGGAGGCGGACATAGGCGGTGAGCGCGATTGCGGCGAGCGCGCAGAGCATGGCCCATGCGAGGCGGAGACGATATTTCCCCAGGAACTTTCGCACGCGAAGTGCCAGTCTTCGGTCCACGTGCTCTCGCTCGAGATCGTCGAGAACGGACTCCGCGCTCTGGTAACGAAGCTCAGGGTCGGATTCAAGGAGCTTCAGGACGACCTGTTCCACGAGAGGCGGGAGATCCGGGCGAATCGACCGTGGGGCGGGGGGGGCGTTCTGGATGCGCGCGAGGACCCTCGCTAGCGGGGTCTCACCTTTGAACGGGGTCTCTCCGGTCACCAGCTCGAATAGAATGACACCAGCCGCGTAGAGGTCGGAGCGGTTGTCGGCGGTGTCGCCTCTGACCTGTTCCGGCGAGATGTAGTCGGGCGTCCCGATGATCTCCGACGTGCCGGTGAGGGTGTTGCTATCGACCGCCCGCGCAATTCCGAAATCCGTGATCCGCAGCGTGCCCTTCGTGTCGACCAACAGGTTCTGCGGCTTCAGGTCGCGATGGACGACCCCTTGCCGGTGTGCCTCGCCGAGGCCGGCGAGGAGCTGTGTGAACAGGCTCAAAGCGTCGCCGACCGACAGTCTCCCCTTGTCCGAGACGAGCTCCCGCAGAGTTCCGCCGTCGACGAGCTCCATCGTGAAGAACTTGATCCCGTCGGATTCGCCCAGATCGTGGATCCTCACGACATTCTTGTGGGTGACTTTGCGGGCAAGGATGAGCTCTTGCTTGAAACGACGCAGGACGTCCGGCCCCACGCCGTGCTCGCTTCGAATCGTCTTCAGTGCGACGGGACGATCGAGCTCGAGGTCGAGGGCCTTGTAGACACGGCCCATCCCGCCTTCGCCGACTTTCTCGAGGACCTGATAGCGACTCCCGAAACGAAACAAGCGGGGGAGATCCCCCGTATAGGCAAACTCCGACGTGAGCGCCGGGGGGGCGCTGTCGCGCGGCTCCGCGCTCGATGGATTGAGGAGGGCGTCACAGCCGGTGCAAACGAGCTCGCTGTCGGCCTGGGCGATACCGCACTCCGGACAATCCATGGGATTGTCTTATCGGCCGGAGGCGCGGGCGGATTAGCGCCCCCGGTGGGAACGGCTCCCGCGGTGGTCCGCGGGAGGGTGTTTCGCGACGGAAGTTTGAAGCGCCTATCGACCGTTCGTGGTGGGGCTCGGGCTTCCGCTCTTGGCGCGCTCGACCATCCGCGCGACGTCCGCGAGGAGTTCTTTGGCGTCGTAGACGATGCCGTCCTTGATCGTGTATTTGATGCCGCCGATCCTCTCGACTTCACCGGTGTCGTCGTTCAGCTTGACGGCTCCGGTCCCGTAGAGGACTTTGAAGTTCTCGAGCGGATTCTCCTCGACGACGACGAGGTCCGCGAGGAGGCCCGGCCGGAGGATCCCGAGCTCGATCGGGACACCCTTGGGCTCGTACAGCGTCTCGGCACCGTTCAAGGTGGCGGAGCGAACGACCTCGAGTGGGTGGAATCCGGCTTCTTGCAGTAGCTCGAACTCCTCGATGTATCCGAACCCGTAGAGCTTGTAGATGAAGCCGGAGTCGGAGCCCGTTGTCACACGGCCTCCGGCTTTCTTGAAGTCGTTGACGAAGCTCATCCACACGCTGTAGAAATTCCGCCACGCGATCTCGTCGTGGCTCGTCCAGTAGAACCAATAAGCCCCGTGGCTGACACGGCTCGGCTGGAAGAACTCCCACTGCGACGGCAACGTGTAGCGCTCGTGCCAGTCCGCGTTGCGCGCAGACATTACGTTACGACCGGCAGCGTAGATCGTCATCGTCGGATCGATGGTGAGGTCGAGCTCCACGAGCTCATCGACGAGCGCGTCCCACTCTTCGCTGCCACGTGGATGGATTTGGTCCCAAAGCCGCCCGACCTGTCCGAATCGATGCTGCTCGTCATTCTGATTCTGGTCAATGGGCCAATCTTGGACGTAGTGATCCTTCAACAGCGCCTCGAACAAGCCGTAGAAATGGGTCTGGGTCCCGAGGCCTAGCCGCGCGGCGTCGAGGACGTTCATCCTCGCGACGCCGTTCTGACCAAGATGCGCCATCGTTCCAAGGTTGTTCTTCTTTGCCTCGTCGATCAGCGCCTCCATGATGTGCGGATCGTAGGAGCCCAGCTTCAAGCCGTCGACGCCCTTTTCAGCGGCCCATCGCACCCATTCACGAGCTTTGTCGGCGGTTTGGATTCTGCCGCCTTCCCAACCCTCGCCCGTTCCCGGACGTGCGTAGGCGAAAATGCGGGGCGCGACAATCTCGTTGTTGGCGCTGCGCTGCTTCTCACTGAGGATGAAGTCGCTCGCTCCCGAGCCGGCGTCGCGCGTCGTCGTGACGCCGTGGGCCATCCATAGCTTGTAGACGTACTCGGCTTCCGGCGCCTTTGGAACGCCTCCCGTATGCGTGTGGAGATCAATGAAGCCAGGCATGACGAACATTCCGGACACGTCGATCTCTTTGGTTCCACTCTGGGGGCGCCGGGACTCGTCGATAGCGATGTGCGGTGTGCCGACACTTTTGATCTCGACGATCCGATTTTGCTCGATCACGATATCGATTGGGCCGGCCGGCGGAGCGCCCGTTCCGTCGATGACGTTGGCGCCACGGAGGATGAGGCGCTCGAACGGTCCGTCTCCCTGTGAGCCGCGCTCGGGCGCCGGCGTCATCTGGCGACGCTCCTGGGCGCTAGCGAATCCTACGATCAGGGTGAACGCGATGATACCGGCGTGCTTGAGCATGGGGGTTCTTCCTCCTCGGGATTTCGCTCGTCTGGATCCGCGTTTATAACAAGGTAGGAGGCCGCAGGCAACCGCGTAGACTTGAAACCTGGGATATTTACTAGTTTACAAACGGTGCAGACGACGTTTAAATGGGATCGTTGTGGCTTGCCGGGCGTGCGCTCGGGTGGCCCGTGCCGGATTGCGACGCTGTTCTGCAGCTCCCGGGCATGGATCAAATGGTGCTGTCTTACCTTTGGAGCTTCCCGCACCATCCATTGCTCGCCGCGAGTCGACACTCGCCACCTTGGATCGATGCCTAGCCTTCCAGCCGCGTCCGGCAGGCCTCACTTCTTCCGTTCCCCGATTCCCCGTATAGTTCCCCTGTATGTTCATTCCGATCGGGGACCAGCCCAACCCGAAGGGGACGCCTTTCATCACGTACGGACTCATCGCCGCGAACGTCTTGATCTTCGTGCTGGTGAGCTTGCCGCAGCAATACAGCTCCGCCGACCCTGAGGCTCCGTCCACCATCGAGTACGCCCGCGTGCTCGAGAGCATCCAGCCCGGCCAGGTCAGCGTCAACGAGATCACGGCTTCGCTTTCGTCCTATGACGTTTTCATCTTCGAGCACGGGTACCGGCCGTCCGACCCGTCCTTGATGGACATGTTGACGTCGATGTTTCTTCACGCGGGACTCGGGCACTTGCTCGGGAACATGCTCTTTTTGTGGATCTACGGGGACAACGTGGAGCATCGGTTGCGACCCGTCGCGTTCCTGGCGTGGTATCTCGTCGCCGGTGTCGCCGCGGTCTTGTTCCACCAGGCGTTCGCGCTCGACTCGCCGATCCCGCTCGTGGGCGCATCTGGGGCGATTTCCGGCGTCCTCGGATTCTATTTCGTGTGGTTTCCGCACAACCAGATCCGCGTCCTGATGTTCTGGTTCATCATCATCAGGGTTTTCATGCTTCCGGCTCGGTGGGTCCTGGGCTTTTACATCGTTGCGACGAATATTCTGCCGTTCCTCATCACTCAGGACGGCGGCGCCGGCGTTGCCTACGGCGCTCACATCGGCGGTTTTCTCGCCGGCGCCGCGGTCGCGCTCGTGCTCGATCGACGGGAGATGTTCTCGCGCCCGAAAGAGTACAAAGGTGCCCACGAGAGTCCGGCGTCCGGGATGGGGGCGACGATCGCGAAAGCGATAGCGGATGGGCGGTTCGAGAAAGCTGCCGAGCTCTACTTCGATGTCCCCGCGGCCCGAAGCCACGGCATACTCGAGCCCTCCGACTCGCTCGCGCTCGGGAGCTGGCTTGCGACCCATGGACATACGCGGGCGGCTCTCTCGATATTTCAGCGGCACTTACGCGACCACCCCCGCGGCCCGGGTTTGGCCGAGGCGCATGCCCAGGCCGGGCTTTTGCAACTCCATGCGTTCCAAGCGCCCACCGCCGCTTACCAGCACCTCATCGAGGCCCTGGAGTACGATCCGAGCCGGACGCTCGAGAAAATCATCCGAGAAGCGCTCGACGAGATTGCCGCCGTTCAGAAATTTCCGGTGCAACGCGTCCACTGATGCGAGGCCGCGATCGCCATCGAACGGTGCTTGCTCCGGCAATGGCCGGTGCAATATGGTTCGACTCCGTGGGACGTGTGTCGTGAAGCGAATCGTCGGCCTCGTGCTCGCGTGCACCGTGTCTACCGGGTGCGGACCGAGCCCGGACGGGGCTCCCGAGTCCGCGCCCATGATGGTGATTGCCATAGGCCAGCCTGGCAGTGTCCTCAACGCCGTCGGTACCGGCGTCGCGAAGCTGGTGACCGAAAAGAGTGGTCGCCCGATGCGGGTGCGTGTGACGTCGGGGATGGATGCGCTCGTCGGCGCCGGCGATGCGGAGATTGGTGTGAGCGCGTCCGATTCGGCGCACCTGTCGTCGAATGGGTTACGCCACTACGAGGGGCGCCCGCAGAAACAGCTCAGGCTCCTTCTTCCGGGGCCACCGCTCGTGTTGGGGTTCTTGGTCTCCGAGGAGTCACCCTACCGCGCGCTCGAGGATTTAGAAGGTGTGTCCGTGGCCGGAGAGTACCCGAACGCGCGACCGATGCATTTCGACGGAAAAGCGATGTTGAGCCTCGCCGATTTGGGGTGGGCCGATCTCGACGTCGTACCCGTCGCGAGCTTTCGAGACGGTATCCAAGCACTGATCGAGGGCCGCACCGACGCCGCGATCAGCTCTGTGGGAAGCGGGCTCACGCAGCAAGCGGATGCGAGCCTCGGCGGCGTGCGCTTTCTCACGCTGCCCGACGTGCCCGACGTATCGAAGCGGATGTGGGCGGAAGAGCCGGGGTTTCATGCCGTCCGGGTCTCGGCGGACTCCGCGCTGGGAGTGGCATCGGATCTCGTCCTTGCGGGGAAGGACATCTACCTCACCGCCAATGCGAGCGCGAGCGCAGCCGATGTCTATGACGTCGCGGCACTGGTTTGGGAGAGTGTCCAGGAGCTCGATACCGTGCACCCCGTTTTTGCACAGTGGACGCGGGAAACCATGGCGAACGCTCAGGTCACGATCCCTTTTCATGACGGTGCGGTCCGATTCTTGAAGGACGTGGACGCGTGGACCGACGCTCACGAGGAAGCGCAAGAGAGGCTCGTGGCGGAGCTCACTCCTTGACGTGACCTCCCGGAGCCGCTCGCTTTCCTCGTTCTTCACGAGCCTCGTTCAGCTCTTCTCCGTTGCTCTCGTCGTCAGCGGCGCACTCTTCGCCCTGGGCGTCCCGTCGCTCGTCGGGCTGAGCTTCTTTCCGCAACAATTCTTCGGCTTTCTTCTCGGCCTCACGCTCGCGATCACCTTTCTTCGCGTGCCTCCCGGTGACGAAGCGTCGACGGCTCCGCGCTGGCTCGACGTCGTGCTCGCGTTCGCGTCGCTCGTGGTCGGCGCATATGTCGTGGTTTGGTACCCGGAGATCGCTTACACGATCACGTTCCCGACACCGGACAAGTTCTTGCTCGGAGCGGTCGCGATCGCGCTCGTGCTCGAAGCGTGTCGAAGGACCTATGGTTTCGTCCTTCCGCTCATTAGCACGGCATTCGTCGGCTACGCGCTCTCCGCGAGCTTCTTTCCGGGCATCTTTCGAACGCGCTCGATCCCCTGGACACGGCTGGCGACGGAGCTCTACCTCGGACCGGAAGGTATTCTGGGCGTCGCCTTCATGGTCGTGGCGACGGTCGTGCTCGTTTTCGTCATGTTCGGCCAGCTCTTGTTCTCGATGGGTGGCGGCGCCGTGTTTACCGACCTTGCCGGAGCGCTCCTGGGTCGCTATCGCGGTGGACCCGCGAAGGTCGCGGTTCTCGGGTCGGCGCTGTTCGGGAGTATTTCCGGCTCCGCGGTCGCGAATGTAGCGATTACCGGTTCGGTAACGATCCCGATGATGAAGCGGATCGGGTACCGGCCCGAAGTCGCGGGAGCGGTCGAGGCGGCGGCATCGACGGGAGGGCTCGTGGCGCCACCAGTGATGAGCGTCGTCGCGTTTCTCATGGCGGAGTACCTACAGGTGCCGTACAGCCGCATCGTGCTGGCGGCGACGCTGCCGGCGGTTCTCTACTTCGCGGCCATTCTCATTCAAGTCGATCTGGAAGCCGGCCGCCGTGGCATCAAGGGGATGGCGGCGAGCGACGTGCCGCGCCTGCGAGACGTGGTGCGCCGCGGCTGGCCGTTTCTCGTACCCGCGCCGGTATTGGTTTTCACGCTGGTGGTCTTGTTTTGGGAGCCCGCCAAAGCCGGCATGTTCGCCGTGCTCGTTCTCATCGCGTCCGGCTACTGGCACGTGCGCGACAAGACGGCTCGAGAATGGTTCGAGGTCGTAGCCGCGATCGGACGCTCGGTGAGTGAAATTCTCGTCATCGCCGCCGTCGTCGGACTGATCATCGGCAGCGCGGCCTTCACCGGGTTGGGCTTCACACTTTCGCTGCCGCTATTGCAGCTCGGGGAAGTCAGTCTGTTCTTGTTTCTCGGCGTGACCGCGCTCATCAGTATCGTGCTGGGGCTAGGCCTTCCCGGAATCGCGATCTACTTCATGCAGGTGGCGCTCATCGTGCCCGCTCTCGTCGAGTTCGGCATCGCTCCGCTCGCCGCGCACTTCTTCATCTACTACTTCGGCGTCTTCTCGTTCATCACGCCGCCCGTCTGTATCTCCGCTATTGCCGCTGCGAGCATTGCCGACGCGCCGCCGATGCGGACCGGGTGGGAGGCGGTCAAGCTGGGGATCGTCGCGTTCATCGTTCCCTTCGTTTTCGTCATTTCGCCGTCGTTGTTGGGAGAGGGCCCACTGGCTCCGATGGTGTTCGACTTCGCGACCGCGGCCTTGGGAGTCGTCGCGTTAAGCGCGGCACTGCGCGGCTATCTGCTGTGCTCGGTTTCGACCGTCGCGCGTCTGGCGCTCGGGCTCACCGCGATCCTGCTCTTCCTTCCCCAGAGCTTCGCGAGCTACGCGTGGATGACGGACGTGGTCGGCGCGGTCGTCGCGCTCGGCGTCTTCGCCGTCAACGGCGCTCAAGCGCGGTCGTCGACGAACGTCACCGGGTAGCGCACCATGCTCCGAAAAGCGGGGGAGGGGAGCCAGTCGAGCTCGTCGACTGCGAGCTGGTAGTGCGGCCCGATACGGATGAGCTCCTCCGTCATGACCCGGGTCAAGAGGCGCGCGAAGCCGGCGCCGATACAGTAGTGCTTGCCGTGGCCGAATCCGAGATGTTGAGACGGTTTTCGGTCGACATCGTATCGGTCCGCGTCCGGGAACATTCTAGGGTCACGATTCGCGGAGCCGAAGAGCAGCATGATTTTGTCGTTCGCTTCCAGGCTTTGTCCGTGGAGGGAAACGTTGCGAGTGAGTGTGCGGCTGAACCGTTGAGCCGATGTGTTGTAGCGAAGTGACTCCTCGATCGCGTCGGGGATGCGTGATGGCTCGGCGCGTATAGTGCGCCTGGCGTCGTCGAATGTCATCAAGTTGAGCGCGAGATTCCCGAAGAAGCTGACGGTGGATTCGACTCCGGCCGCGAGGAGCGTCCGAGACGTCATCAATATCTCTCGTTCCGATAAAGCTTTCCCGTCGACCCTTGCGAGGATCAGGCCGGAGATGAGGTCATCGGCCGGCTTGACTCTGCGGCTCGCAATGACGGCTTGGGTGAGATCCGTCAGTGCCTGGCGGGCGTGGTCTCCCTCCGGCGGGCTCTTGCGGGTGACGGGGTCACGTCGTAAGGAATCGCTTACCCACTGCTTCACCTCGCCTAGGTCCTCTCCTGGGAGTCCGAGTAGCTCGGCTAAGATGCCGGTCGTGACGGGCGCCGCGAGATCGCCCACCAGGTCGAGCTCTCCTTGCTCGACGCCCCGTTCGACGATGCTCCGTGCAGTCGACCGAGCCCGAGGCTCGAGCTTGTCGACGTTCGAGTTGAGAAACGCCGCTTGCACCAGCTTCCGGAGCTGGTCATGCCGCGGCGGGTCCGTCGTTCCCAGCGTCGCGCCCGCCCGTTGAGGGGAGTCGTCGATGATGTTGCCGCGTGCCGATGAGTACGTCGCGGTGTCGAGCGCGGCGGCGGTGATGTCCGCATAGCGCGACAGCACCCAGCAGCCACCGGACTCGCTGAAGTAAGCGGGGTACACGTCACGCAGCGTCTCGTAGAACGGGAACGGGTTGCGATGGACTTCTGCCGCGTAGGGGTCGAAGACGAAGCTCATTCCGAGCGGGCCAAGCCGTAGATGTCGAGCGTTGTCTCTCCGTTTCGAAGTCGCTCGAGGATCGCAGACTCGTTCTCGACTCTTTGCTTCGCGGCCTCGAGGACGTCGTCGGCGGACGCTGCCGGGATGACGACCACTCCGTCCGCATCACCGACGACGAGATCGCCTCGGCAAACGCTGACGTCGCCGATCCGGATCGGCTCGCCGAGGCTCCCGGGCGGCTTCGGGTCCTTCCCGGTCCCTCGGATACAAAGCCCTCGCGAGAAGACCGGGAAGCCGAGCTCTTCGAGCTGATCATGATCGCGTACCCCACCGTCGATCACGAGTCCGCCGAGTCCGCGGCTCATCGCCGCGACCGTCATGACTTCACCCCAGTAGCCGGCTTCGTAGTGGTCGGAGACGTGCACGACGAGTATGTCTCCCTCGCGGGCCTCGGCGATCGCGCGGTGCAGCCAAAGATTGTTGGCGGGCGGTGATTGCACGGTGAACGCCGGCCCTGAAAGGCGCATGCCTTTTCCTACCGGCTTGATTGGGGAGGGAAGTGCGCCGACACGACCCGCGGCTTCGTGTATCGTCGCGCTGTCCGGAGTCATTGTTTGGATTGGAGCTTGAAGTACTTGAATTGCTTGCGGGCTTCGTCGAGTCGCATCCCGGACTCCACTGCCTCTCGGATCTTCACCTCGGCCTCGTCGATGGAGCGCGCGATGTCGATGATCTCGGACTCGTGTGCGCGAGGCACCGCGACGACGCCGTCGGCATCGCCTAGGAGCAGGTCTCCGGGGTGGACCCGCGCGCCGCCGAGCGCGATCGGAACGTCCATTTGGTCGAGCTGCACGCGATCCTTTCCCGTACGCATCGACCAGCCTCGCGTAAATAGGGGGTAGGACAGCTCGAGGCTTTTGGAAACGTCCCGGCAAACGCCATCGATCACCGTGCCTCCGATTCCCATCCGATCCGCGACGAATGTCAGGATGTCGCCCCACACCGTCATGTCTTGCCGACCCGCATTGTCGATCGCGATGATGCGGTCTTGCGGAACATCGTCGATGTAGTCGCCGACGGTGCCCGCCTCCGCGGCTGCCGGTACGGTGCGCATCGTAAAGGCCCGACCGCACAGGCGAAATCCGAGGTCGAGCGGCTTGAGTCCGAGGCACTGGCCGTTGATTCCGAGTCGGTCGAGCGCGTCGCTGACCGTCGTCGTCGAGAGCGCCTTCATCTGTTCTCGGGCTTCATCCATCGTCCCCACCTCCAAGCATCGTCTCGTAATCTCCTCCCATGACCTGACTCACGGGCTTGCCGCGACGGATGGCCGCCGCCATCGCTCGCTCTCGTGCGGCGATCCTATCGGCTGCGGCGAGAACGTCGTCGAGGCGTGCGGTCGCGATGAAGACGACACCGCTTCCGTCCGCGATCACACAGTCGCCAGGCGTTACCGTTACGCCGCCAATCGTGACGGGGACGTTCCAGTCGTGCTCGACGATGCGCCCCCGAGCGGTTCGCGGCGTCGCGCCTCGCGCGAAGACGGGATAGCCTGCCTCACGACTTTCGTCGATATCGCGTGCCAAGCCGTCGATGATCGTGCCTTCAATCCCGCGAGCCCGAGCGGCCGTCGACAAGATGCCGCCCCACCCCGCGCAATCGTCACGCTCTCGATGCTCGACCACGATGACGTCTCCGGGCTTTGCGAAGTCGACGGCAGCGGCACCGAGGTGTCGCTTTGGGGGCGTGCCGTCCGTTGCTACGAGACGCACGGTGACGACCCGCCCTGCGATCTTGGCCGGGCCGGTTAGGGGGGTGATTCCGGTGACGGCTCCGCTCTCTCCGAGCTTGTCGAGCGCGTCCGAAACGGCGCAAGCGTCGAGACGTGCGAGCCGCTCGATCGGGTTCATCGCCACACCGCGAATCCGCAGCCGGTGCCGGTGCCCGCCGGTGTGCGGTAGGCGGGAACGTAGCTCGCCCACTGATGGTCCAGGTGTCCGGCCGCGCCATACATCGCGATCCAGTTGCGGATCTCCGACGTCCCCGAGTTCAGCCGTCTGGGCTCGAGCGACAGGAGAGAGTCGACGTCGCCGGAAGCGAGCGCTTCGAGGACGAAGGCGTCGAGCTTCTCATCGATGACGAAGTGGCTCAGGCCTCCGGACGCGATGATCGCGACCCGGGCCCCAGGCTCGAAGCTCTCGACGGCACGGCGGATCTGGGTCCCGAGGTCGTAGCACCGAGGAGGCGTTGGCTGGTTGGGCGGGTAGTAGGTATTCAGGAAAACGGGCACGACGGGGACGGGACGCCGGCGGAGCAGTCGTGAGTGGATGAACGCGAAAGCATGGCCTTCTCCCATACCCTCCGGGAGCGACCTCGAGAGAGCGATGTCGAAGGCGTTCTCGTTCAGGTGGCGCGCGAGATGGTTCGCGAGAGATTGGTCCACCGGATAGTGCTCGTCTTCACCATCACCGTAATATTTCGAGAGGGCCCCACTCCACCAACCGGGCTCGCCGTGCTTCGGGATACGTTTCTTGTTCATGATGGTGGTGCCTGCGTAGAGCAGGATGGCGGGAAGGTTCTCTTCCTGAAACAGCTCCTTCTGATCGTCGCCGATCACGACGACGGCATCCGGCGCGGAGCTTTCCAGCTCTTCGGCGAGCCGATCGAGGTGCTCCTGGCAGGCGTCGTGGTTCGTCTGCAAGGCTTCGGGCCGAAGGGCCTCGACGACTTCCGAACCGGCTCGCTCGACGAGCTCATCGAAGCTACACGCTGCGCCGTCCTGGTCGAGGAGCTCCATCCGGCGGTCGCGGCTCTCGTAGCTCGGCCATGCCTCGGCCGGGGTGTAGAGCATGGGTGTGTGCGAGACGCCGATGCCGAGCACGACCTCTGCCAAAGTGCTAGATCCGGGTATAGACCGCTCGGGCGTTGCCTTCGAAGATCCTCTCGCGGTCGTCCGTTGCGAGCCAGTCGATGCTTTCGATGACGGGCTTCAGGTCGTCAAGCTCCCGCCCCGTCCGGGGATCGGGCGCGGAGCCGCTGCCTGGTTTCTCGGTGCCGAAAAGCACGCGGTCCGAGCCCACGAGCTTGATGAGGAGCTCGAGCGAATCCTTGTGATAGATACAAGAATCGTAATAGAGGCGTTTCATGCTGTCATGGAAATGTTCTTGAAGCGGGCGATCCTTGCTGAAGAGCGGATGGACGCTTTCCGCGACCCAGCGTCCGACTTGATAGGGGACGGAGCCGCCGCCGTGGCTGACCACGATCTTGAGCTTGGGGAAGTCGAGGAACACGCGCGACCGAAGTAGCCCGAGCACGGCGATACTCTCCTCGGTGATGAAGTGGGAGCTGTAGTCCTCTCGGGTGTTGCGGCACGCGGTCGAGTGCACGAGTGCGGGAACGTTGTGCTTTTCCAGCCATTCGAAGATCGGGTACCACCACTCGTCGCCGAGATGGGGTTGTCCGTTCATTCCCTCACTGGGGTCGGGATTGAGCAGCACTCCGACAAAGCCGAGATCATCGATGGCTCGTGACGCTTCCTCTAGCCAGTCTTTGGGGGTCGTGCCCGGCGCCTCGGGGAGGCCCGCGACACCTCGAAAGCGGTCGGGGTGCATGGAGCAGATCTTGGCTATCGCGTCGTTGACGAGCCCGATCCACTGGAACACCATCGAGGCGGGCTCTTCGGCGTGAAACGACTGGAACGGCCGCGGCGAGATCAGCTGCATGTCGGTGCCTACGCGATCCATGATGCCGAGGAGTCGCTGATTCTGCTTCTCGAACGCTTCGTCCGGGATCGTGGGCACCGCCCATCCATGGGCGCCTCTGCTGGCCATGAGACGGTTCATGAATGCATAGAGCTCCGGCGGAGCGAGCACATGCGAGTGAGAATCGATAACCATCGCCGCGGAAAGACTAACATGCCCCGCCCGCGATTCCGGTACGCGAGATAGCCCGGTCGGTGCGGGGCTAGCCGCCTCGCGAAGCGGAACCGGCTCCCTTTTCTAGTTCGGCATTCTAGACGCGAGTGTTTGTTTGGTCTCCGTCAAGAAACGGATCTGCTCTCGCTGATCGGCGGTGGGGCTTCCCGTCCAGCCGAGGATCTGTCCGTAGAGGATACGGGTTCGACGGCGGTGCTCTCGCAGGAGCTCCCGGAGCGCGACGGGGTCCTCCTCTTCTTCTTCGAGCAGCGTTTCTATCATCGTATTGCTCTCCTCATAGAGTGAGCGGAGCTCGAGGAGGGTGCGCGTCCACGTGCGACGACCGGCAGGCGTGACCTGGATACGCGGGTCTTCGTCGACTCGGAGGGAGCGCTCGACCACTTCGCCGGATACGGTGAGGCGCGCGGTGTAGGTTCCCGGCACGACCCACGGTCCCGCCGGCCCTTTGGGCTCGTCTCCGAACTGGTTCGGCTCTTCCCCCGCGGGGTCCGAGAATTTCCGGTAGCGAAGGTTCCAGACGACGCGGTTGACACCCGGTGCGGTCGTGGGCTCGAGCGTCGTGATGACCTCCTCGCTTGCGTCGATGATATCGAGTGTCACCGAGTCCTCGTCGACGCCGTCGCCCAGGTAGTAGTCGATGATGGCGCCTGCCGCGGGATTCTTACCGCGAAAGACCATGTCTCCGGGCTGGGCTTTCTCGCCCGAGTAACGGATCATCTCCGCGGGCTCGATGGAGAACAGGTGGGCCTTGCCGTTGACGACATCCCCGGTGAGCTCTTGTAGCGCATTCACGTTGTCGAGGATCCAGACACCCCGGCCGTGCGTTCCGAGTACGAGATCGTTGTCACGGGGATGGACGACGAGGTCGTTGAAGGGAAGTGTCGGCAGATTGTTCTGGAGCTCGAGCCAATGCTCGCCCCCGTCAACGGACACGAACAGGCCGATCTCCGCGCCCAGATAGAGCACTCGCCCGTTTCGCGGGTCTTCCCGGATCGTACGCAGCACGCGCCGGGAGGGGAGGTCGTTTACGATCGAGGACCAGCTCGTGCCGGCATCCTTCGAGACGAACAAGTAGTTCGCGAAGTCGTCGTCGCGGTAGTTGTTGGCGACGACATAGACCGTCCGCTCGTCGTGCTGCGATGGCTCGATTCCGTTGATAACGGGCGAGTCCGGGAGTCCGGGCATGCGGTCCGCGACCTGCTCCCAGCTGCTACCGCCGTCCTGTGAGACCGCGAGGTTGCCGTCGTTCGTGCCGACATAGAGCAGGCCCTCGCGAAGCGGCGACTCCACGACGGCCGAGATCGTCGGATAGAAGGGGATGCCGTCGTCGAGCGAGGCGACGTCCGCGGTCGGCGTCTGTCCCATGATGGATAGCTCGCTTCGCTCGACGCGAGTCGTCAAGTTGCCCAGCGAGGCCCACGTCTGTCCGCGGTCGGAGGTCCGGTACAGCTCGTTCATGCCGGCATAAACGGTCGATGGGTCGTGGGGCGATAGAGTGAAAGGGCCGTCCCAATTCGCCGGCGAGATCTCGTTCCCCAGCAACGGGAAGGGTTCTCCCGTGCCCCAGACCTCCCAGTTACGACGGGTCGCGATCCACCCTGACGTCGTCATGGGCCGGATCTGCCGCCGTTGGTTGTTCCGCGTGTCGATGCGCGTCAGGCCGAGATATTGCGATTCGGCGTACACCATGTGCGGCTGCTCGGGGTCGACTTCGCTCAAGAAGCCGTCGCCGCCTCCGATGCGGGTCCAGTCTTCGTTCAGAATGCCCTCGGAGCGGTAGGTCGCGCTCGGACCTACCCAGCTTCCGTTGTCCTGCAGTCCACCGTAGACGTTGTACGGCTTCTCCATGTCCACGCGTACGCGGTAGTACTGGCTGACCGGAAGCGAAGCAACGAAGAGCCAGGTGACACCCTTGTCGTACGAAATGGCGAGAGCGCCGTCGCTGGCCTTGATCAAGTGGCGGGAGTCCTCGGGATTGACCCAGAGGTGGCGATCGTCCGAGTGAATGGATTGGCGGGGCACGGTGAACGTTTTCCCGCCGTCGTCGGACCAGCTGAACGCGTTCTCCATGTAGATCCTCTGGTCGTCGTTCGGGTCCACCAATATCTGGCTCGCATACATCGGCCGAGGGTTCCAATCACTCATATGCGTCCAGCTCTCACCGTGGTCTTCGGAGCGATAGATGCCGGCGAGGCGTTGCTCGTATGAGGTCGAGGCGGTGTAACGCTCGCCCTGCTCGACGCAGACGTACACGATGCTCGGGTCCGCGCGATAGATCGAGATCCCGATTCGTCCGTATTCGCCCTCGGGAAGGCCGCTTCGTAGCTCCCTCCAGGTTTCTCCGCCGTCCGTGGATTTGTACAATCCGCTTCCCGGCCCGCCCCCATGGAAGCCGTAGGGCTTGCGCTGCCGCTGGTAGGCCGCCGCGTAGAGAACGTCGGCGTCCGATGGGTCCATCGCGATATCGACGATCCCGGTCATCTCGTCGATGTGGAGCGTCTTGCTCCAGCTCGCACCACCATCCGTCGACTTGTACAGCCCCCGCTCTTCGTTGTTTCCCCACAGGTGCCCCATCGCGGCGACGTAGACGATGTCGATGTCGTCGGGGTGGAGGACGATACGCCCGATGTGATGGCTATCCGCGAGACCCATATTCGTCCACGTCGAGCCGCCGTCCGTCGATTTGTACACGCCGTCGCCCCAGGAGGAGCTTTGACGGTTCGCGCGCTCGCCCGTGCCCACCCAAACGATCTCCGGCTCCTTCTGGTGGACGGCGATATCTCCCACGGAGTGTGTCGCCTCGCGCTCAAAAACGGGCTCGTACGTGACACCGTTATTCGTCGTCTTGAACACGCCGCCGGTCGCGGAGGCGGCATAGAAGGTGTACGGGTCGCTCTCGACGACGGCGATGTCGACGAAGCGTCCGCTCATGTTCGCCGGGCCGATGTTGCGGGGCTCGAGGCCGGAAAGCTTCTCCGACGTGAGCTGCGCGGCGCTGATGTTGGCGATCAAGAGAGTGATCGCAGCCAGGGTCGGGGCGAGAGCGCGGTCCATGTTTCACATCCTCCGTGTTGAGTCGAGCGGGAGGATAGCGCCTTGGTGCGACCTTGACAATCGACGCCTGCTGCCACTAAATGATGCGATGCGGCTCTGGCGGTGGCTCGTCTTGTCAGTACTCATCGCCGCATGCCGCTCCGAGCCGTCCGAGCCGCCGATTCCGGAAGCACTCGCGCAGCTTCTCGCCGACGACGTCTATGCGTATTTCCGGTTCACGAACCGTGACTTCGCTCAGCGTGTGTGCGAAGAGCTCGAAACCAATCCCGGCTTGCGTGCTTCCGTGAACCTTCACGGAGACGCGCATCTCGAGCAGTATGCGGTGATGTCGGAAGGACGCGGGCTCATGGATTTCGATGATTCCGCTCGGGGCCCGGCTCTCGTCGATGTCACTCGCTTCGGCGTTTCGGTGGTGCTGGCGGCCGAGAGAAACGGCTGGGCGAGCGACACCGATGGGCTGCTCGAAGAGCTTTGGCGGGGCTACGTCGACGCGCTGAGGGATCCTGAAATGCGTGCCCCGGTGCCGGGAGTGGTCGAGACGACGCGAGCGCCGTTCGGTAGCGACCGCGCCCCATTTCTGGAGTCGTCGGAGTCTCTCATGCGCCCGCGCCGCATGACCATTGACGAGGTCAACCCGGTTTTGCGGTTCGGACTGTCGTTGTTCGTGGAGACTCTAACCACGGACTACCCGGAAGAGGGAGAGGCCTTTTTCACGGTAAAGAGCGTCGGCCGACTGGAGATGGGGATTGGAAGCGCCCTCTCGGACAAGTTCCTCGTTCGCGTGGAGGGTCCTACGCCTTCCGCTACGGACGACGTCGTGCTCGAGGCAAAGCGCATGAGTGCGCTCGAAGACATCGATTGTATCTACCGCGGTGGAAGTGATCCGTTCCCGGTCTTGATTGCGCAGTCGCAGCTCGCGTACCGGCCGTACGACTATGTCGGCTACGTCTATTTCGATCCCGCTCGCGCGGGAGAGGGTTCGTTCGGAGAAGACTATTGGGACGGTGCGGTGTATATCATCCACTCGTGGATCGACAACTATGTCGAGCTCTCGGTAGACCACTCCTTCGGGTCAGTCGAAGAGCTTCGCGAAGTCGTCTATGACGCCGGCGCGCAGCTGGGGCGGGGTCACTCGACCGGAAACGGTGATGCGTTGGGCCGCGGCGCGCTGGTCACGTTGGCGGATTCCAGGCATGATCTGTATCGCGAGATCGTCTCCGAGCTCTCCGGCGAATGGATGGAACGATGGCGCGATTTTCGACAACGCGTCGAATAGCGTCGTCGCGGGATCAGTTCGAGTTGTCCCGCGTCTCGCCAATCGCGAACAGGCTCTTGTCCGAGCGCACGTACATCACGCCGTCCGAGAGCGCCGGCGTCGCCATGAGGAGCTCGCCCATCGAATTGGTTGCCACGTGCTCGAACGTGCGCGACGCCTTCACGACGATCATGTCGCCGTCCTCATTCGAGAGATAGATTTTTCCGTCGGCGGCGACGGGCGAGGAGCTGAAGCCGCTACCGAGGTGGGGCACGCGAGCGCGAAAGATCTCTTCGCCCGTCTCGAGCTCGTAGGCGTCGAAGACACCGTTGTTGCCGAGCACGTAGAGGACGTCGTCATAGATCAGCGGCGTCGGCATATAGGGTCCGCGGCGCGTGCGGCTCCACGCGACGTCATCGCTCGCCGTTTCTCCGTCCGCGAGCGTTAGGTCACCACGAGCTCCGGCGCGGATGACGAAAATGGGCTGTTCGGGCCGCCGGCCGCTCGCGAGCACGATGAGCTCGTCGGTAAAGATCGGGGTCGGGGCCGTAATCTTCGAGCTCCCTCCGAGGCGCCATAGCTCCTTGCCCGTTCTCGGGTCATAGCTTCTCAAGAGGTTGGGTGCGTTCGTGAGCAGCTCCGTACCGGCCGAGCCTTGGTACACATTGGGGGTGCCCCAGGAGGGGAGCTCGTCGCGATCCGCTTTCCACAGGGTCTCCCCCGATTCCGCATCGAGCGCGAGGACGAAGGAGTCCGCTTGGGTATCGCACTGCACGAAGACGATCCCGTTCCAGAGGATGGGTGAGCTGGCCGGACCCCACTCGAACGTCGGTACGTCATAGGCCCCGAGATCGATGTGGCCCAGATCGACGCTCCAGCGAAAATGTCCGTCGAGGTCGTAGGCAAAAACACCTTGGGAGCCGAAAGAGGCAACGACGATGCGGCCGTCCGTCGCCGGTGTGGCGCTCGCGTAGGTGGACTTGATGTGCCGCTTTCCGACCGGGACACCCTCGGAGGCGACGCGCTCCCACGCGACTTCGCCCGTATGCTTGTCCAAGGAGTAGAGCATCCATCGATGAGGAGAGTGGTCCTCGGATGCGTCTCCGTCGCCGTAGAGTCCTGGGCGAAAGCTTGCATCGCCGCGCGAGCTCTCCGCGGTCGCCACGAAAACTCGATCGCCCCAGACGATCGGGCTCGAATGCGCAAGACCGGGAATGGGAGACTTCCAGAGCACGTTGTCGCCGGTCGTTCCGTCCCATCGGTCCGGAAGATTCTGGTTCTCCGCGATCCCTTTCGCCTGTGGGCCACGAAACGACGGCCAGCTTCCTTCCGACGTCTTGACGCGTGGGAGAGGCGGCGAGCCGTCGGCGCGGTTCAGGACGAGTTGGCGCTCGGGAATCTCTGCAGCTTCATCGGCGGGTCGCCACGTGCTACCTCCGAGAATCATTTGCCGTGGTGCGCATTCGTCGGAGACCAATGTGAGGGAGACGTGCGAGCCGGTCACTTCGAGCCCGTAGCGGCCCGGCGCTTCGCACTCGGTCGTCTCGAGGACGATCTCATCTGACGCGACCGACCACGAACCCTCGAAAGTCGGCCAACCCTGACCCTCGATGCGGACATCGCCTCCCGCGGTGAACTCAGCGGTGAACGCGCCAAAGGCCAGTAGGCCTTCCGGGGGGCGTTGAGCTTGGCTAGGGGGGAAGACAAGCACGAGAGGCAACCAGAAGTGTAGGAGAGCAGCCATTGACTAGCGATAGTAGCGGCTCGTGAAGCCGCGGTGCAATGTTCTATTGGAAAAGTCGACGAATCATGAAACTGTCTAGGGAGGTACGACACGGGGAACGAATCACGAGGAGTCCGAAGAATTGAATGACACTGTCGATTGGCCGAAGAAGACGAGAGAGCTCCACAACCATCACTTCGACTCCACGATCTGGAACGATTTCGAGTTCCGCGACGACGACATCGTCATCGCGACCTACGCGAAGGCCGGCACGACGTGGATGCAGCAGATCGTCGCCCAGATGATGTTCGGCGGAGACCCGTCGCTCGAAGTTGCCGAGATGTCCCCATGGATGGATTTGCGTGTTCCGCCCAAGGAAGTGAAGCTGCCGTTGGTCGCGTCCCAGACGCATCGCCGCTTCATCAAGACCCATCTCCCTGTCGATGCGCTCGTCTTCTCGCCGAAGGTGAAATACATCTACATTGCGAGAGATGCGCGTGACGTCGTCTGGAGCATGTACAACCACCATGCGAACGCGAACGACGCGTGGTACGGCGCGCTCAACGATACGCCGGGACTTGTGGGCCCACCGATCGAGCGGCCGCCGGACGACATCAGACAGTATTGGCGGGAGTGGCTCGAGCGGGACGGCCATCCGTTCTGGCCGTTCTGGGAGAACATGCGGAGCTGGTGGGCGATCCGAGATCTGCCGAACGTCGAGCTGGTGCATTTTGCGAGCTTGAAGAAAGATATGCCGGCCGAGATGCGGCGCATCGCCGCTTTCCTCGAGATCGATATCGACGAGGCGCGGTGGAACGATATCGTCGAGTACTGCTCGTTCCCGTGGATGAAAGCGAACGCGACCAAGAGTGTTCCGCTCGGTGGGGCGTTCTGGGATGCCGGAGCCGAGGTCTTCATCAACAAAGGTGTGAACGGCCGCTGGCGCGATACGCTCACGGACGAGGACGTCGCGGAGTATGAAGCGCGCGCCCGTGAGGAGCTGGGTGACGCCTGCGCGCACTGGCTCCAGACGGGCGCGCTGAAGAGCTGAGCCGCTACCCGCTGTCGCGGGGCCAGGCAATAGATCGAGGGACACAATACTCATCTCGCGCCGGGCGAGACAGCGTCATGCGTCGGTGTCCGAGTCCGTGTTCGTTTTTGGGCCAGGTTTCCGTGGAAACAGAGAGCGACCCAGAGTCACCTCCAATCCGCGAATGAACTCGGCACTGCCCATGGGCCGACCCGAGCGCTGATGACGCCGGATCTTGTCGATGGTGCGACTGCGATCCTCGACACGGAGGAACTCATCCCAGTCTTGTACCCTTTGTCCTAGCGGGGTCGGGTCGACCAGCCCGTCCCTGCGCCCGGTGAGGTGTGCGTGGACGCTCGAATGCTGCCACTGCGTGGGATCGCGTACCAGCTTCGCCCTTACTGGATTGAGGAGCACGTAGCGCGCGGCGTTCATCAAATAGCTCGAATCCATCGGGTAAGACGCGAAGCGGCCTTGCCACAGAAAACCCTTCCATTCTTGTCGGGTGTTGATCGCGAGCGTGTATCTGCGGTGAGCTTCGCCAACCGCGCGCGCGAGCCCGTCCGCGTGGGCGGGTGTCAGTATCAGATGCACGTGATTCGGCATCAAGCAGTACGCCCAGACGGCCACGTCGTGGCGAGCGCACCATTTCGCCATCAATTTCTTGTATAGCGCATAGTCGGTCGCATCGAAGAACGTTTGTTGCCGTCGATTACCGCGCTGCGTTATGTGGTGGGGTGTTTGCGCAGCTACTACCCGAGCTACTCGTGGCATCTCTTCTAGAAGTGACGATTTTTGAGCTCGGGATCCTCCTTGGGGCGAGATGAGTATTGTGTCCCCGAATTAAACGGTGGAACAAAGGGTTGGCGGCTACGTTCGCTCGTTTCGCCGCTCGTCGTCCTCGGCCCTCTTTCTCTCCGTCGCGAGAGTGTCGGCCCACTCAGCGTCGACGTCTTTGTTCATTTTCTCGCCGAGGTAGCGAAACCAGCCAGGCGGTGTCGAAGGATGCGTCGTCTTGGGTATGGACGTCCCGAGATCGAACGCGGTCTTCAGGACGACGATGACCGGAAGAAACGTCAGCGGCGTCTCGAACTGCATGAGCAGGACGGCGCCACCTAGAAGGGCTAGGTGGAAGATCACGATGTTCCCGATGGAGCGCTCGATTCGTTTGCGAAGCCACGAGAACGGCTTGTCGGAGAGACTCAGCAAATCGACGAGAAGCTCCATGGTCGCGAGCACCGCGATAGCGACAACGGCACTTCGAAGCGCGTCGAAGTCGACCCCCCAGGTGCTGGCTGCGCCAGGCCGATGCTGCGACAGCATCGCGAGTATCGCGAACAAGAACACGCCGTGTCCGATCGAGAAGGGAAAGAGGACCGTGACGTACGAAAGGAGGTAAGAGCCTTCCTCTACGGCCGTCTCTTCCAGCTTTTTCGTGGAATGACGCTGAAGCTTGCGTTGGTGGCCAAGTCTTCGGGTGGCTCTTCGATGCGCATAGATCCGGGCGACGTTGGCGGTTCCGGTAACGAGCGTCTCCGCCCAGAACAGGGCCAGCGTCGTCCCGATGGACCATCCGAAGAAAAGCACGCCTATGAGGGGCACAGCGTTCGTGGCGACGATGAACACGCTGTGGGCGATGGTCGTAAGAGAGCTCGTGCGGTCTCCGTTCATCGAGGACCGCTAGAATATACCTCCGTAGGGGGATGAGGCGATGAAGTGCCAATCCGATGGGACGCGATCCCGTCTGATATCCTCGTGCCGCGTCGAACCAGTACTGTCAGGAGGATGTCGTTGTGAGTGAACCGAGAACCGTTGCCCTCATCATCGGAGGGTCGTCCGGAATGGGAAAAGCGACCGCCAAGCGTTTGCTCGAACGCGGCATGGACGTGGAGCTCGTGGCTCGCGATACCGAGCGGTTGACCCAGGCGACGAGCGAGCTCGCATCGCTTGGCTCCGTGCACTCGACCGGAGTGGACCTGTACGACGAACAGGAAGTCGACGGGTTCGTCGCGTCTCTCCGAGGCTCCGGAGATCACATCAAGCATCTCGTGAATGCGGCCGGTTACTTCAGTCCGGCGCCGTTTCTCGAACATACGAAGGCGGACTACGACAAATACCATGACCTGAACCGCTCGACGTTTTTTATCACCCAGGCGGTGGCAGAGAACATGAAGGCGCATGGCGGTGGATCGATGGTCAATATCGGCTCCATGTGGGCCAAGCAAGCGATCAAGGCGACGCCGTCCTCGGCCTACTCGATGGCGAAAGCGGGACTCCACTCGCTGACCCAGCATCTGGCTATGGAGCTTGCGGGCGACGGGATCCGCGTCAACGGCGTCTCCCCGGCGGTGGTTATGACTCCCATCTACGGCGCCTTCATCGAGCCGACCAAGATCGAAGAGACGCTCCAAGGCTTCAACGACTTCCACCCCATTGGTCGCATCGGACAAGTCGACGACGTCGCGGCGACCGTCGATCATCTTCTCTCCGACGACGCGGGCTGGGTGACGGGAGCTGTCTGGGATGTCGACGGTGGCGTCATGGCCGGTCGAAACTGACATGCGAGTCGACCTTTTCCTCTAGAATTCGGAAGGAGCGTTACGGATGGCAAAATGGACATTTGAGCCCGGACATACCGCGGCCGAGTTTCGGGTGAGGCACATGATGGTCACCTGGGTACGAGGCATCATTCCGGGTGTCGAAGGCTCGCTCGAGCTCGACTTCGACAATCCGGTCGGTGGCTTGATCGATGTGTCGATCGACGCCGGCAAGCTATGGACCGGCGACACGGCGCGAGACGATCACCTCAAGAACGAGGATTTCCTCGACGTTGCGAAGCACCCTGCCATTACGTTCAAGGGGCGCTTCGAGGACCAAATCGGTGAGACGGACTTCTCGGTGTTGGGCGAGCTCACGATCCGCGGTGTCTCTCGAGAGGTCGCGATGAGCGTCGACTATTTGGGCCAATGGCCGACGCCGTTTTGGGTCGGCAATGAGGACAAGGGGCCGAAACAGCGAGCTGGCTTCACCGCTACGACGAAGATCCACCGTCAGGACTTCGGCGTGAACTGGAACGGCGATCTCGAAAAGGGTGGCGTCGTCGTTGGCAACGACGTTCTCATCACCGTGGACGCCGAGGCCCTACTCGACGACGAGAGCTAGGGCGCTGTGCCGGCTCTCCGAAGGACGGTACAGGTCCCGCGTATCTGGTTGCATTGAAACGAGCACCAAGGGATTGTTCCGTTTTCTGTGTGCTGTGCTAATTGTAAGTACAATTGACAATTAGCATTATTCGCCGTATCTTATACGCACAATGCATGTTCCTCGCAGAGCGCGGGCGACTCTCGAGCGGTTCGCGGACGAATACCCTGCCGTCGGGGTCGTTGGGCCGAGGCAATCCGGCAAGACCACCCTCGTGCGGGCGACGTTTCCCGAGCTTCCCTACGTTTCGCTCGAGGACCTCGATGTCCGCGAGCTCGCGAGCGAGGATCCTCGACGTTTCCTCGCCAGCTACGCTCGAGGCGCGGTGCTCGACGAAGTCCAACGCGTGCCGTCACTATTCTCGTACCTGCAAACCAGGCTCGACGCATCCGGCAAGGTCGGACAGTTCGTGCTCACGGGCTCGAGCCAGTTCGACATCCTTGCGGGTGTCGCGCAATCTCTAGCCGGCCGCATCGCAATCGTCTCGCTTCTCCCATTCTCACTCCCGGAGCTTCAGGCCGTGGACCGAGCGCCCGGATCACTCGAAACGTTGCTTCACACGGGCCTCTACCCGCCCATTCATGATCGTGGGATCGATCCGGGGGGGTGGTACGGGAACTACGTCGCGACCTATCTCGAACGGGATGTTCGTCAACTCCTCAACGTGCGGGACCTCGGAGTCTTCCAGCGCTTTCTTCGGTTCTGTGCGGCACGTACCGGACAGCTCGTCAACGCCTCTTCACTCGCGAACGACGTCGGCGTTAGCCACAACACCGTGTCATCGTGGCTCTCGGTACTCGAGGCGAGCTACATCATTCATTTCCTCAAGCCTCACCATCGAAACTTCGAAAAACGTCTCGTGAAGACTCCCAAACTGTACTTCCACGATGTCGGCCTCGCGGCTTGGCTGTTGGGGATCCAAAGCCCGGAGGTGCTCGAAACACATCCGATGCGGGGTGCCCTCTTCGAGACGTGGGCGGTGTCCGAACTGCTCAAGGGACGGTCCAATCTCGGCCTTCCTTCGAACCTGTACTTCTGGAAAGATCGCAACGGTCGCGAGGTCGATGTCGTCATCGACTCCGGTGAGAAGCTTACTGCCGCCGAGATGAAATCGGGGCGGACGATCGCGAGCGACTTCTTTCGCGGCCTGGACGTCTGGACGCGGGTGAGCGGACACGCGAGCGATACACCGTGGCTCGTCTACGGGGGCTCGGAGCGACAATCTCGCGCTTACGCGGAAGTGCTTCCGTGGTCGTCGATTCGTGAGCTTGCCGAGCGCTAGCTCCCACCGATGGCGAAGAGTGTGCTTCGTCCCCGAAGAATGAGTACACCGTCGGAGACGGCGGGTGACGCCATGAGTGCTTCGCCCATGTCGATCTCTTCGAGGCACTCGAATTCTCGACCGGCACGGACGATGAAGATTTCGCCGTCCTCGCTCGCGAAATAGATCTTCCCGTCGACCGCGATGGGTGACGCGGAGAAGCCGGCGCCCACGCTCAGGCGGGTGCGATAGATCCGCTCGCCGGTGTCGACGTCGTAGGCGCTGAGGATTCCGTTGTCGACGATGACGTAGAGAATCCCTTGATAGGCGAGAGGCGTCGGCGTGTAGGAAGAGCCGCGCTCCGCTTTCCACGCGATACGCTGATCGTCGCCGAGGCCGGTGGCGGCGTTCAGAGCGAAGATCGGACGCGCACCCGTCGAGTGGCCTCCCGTCACGATGACCCGATCGCCCACGACGAGCGGTGAGGGGGTGATGACCTGCAGGTCTTCGTGAGACACCCTCCACAGCTCTTCACCGGTGGCGGCGTCGTTGGCGCGCATCCAGTTCGCACCGTTCGTGATGACCGACGTGCCGTCCGTGTGCCGGTAGAGGGACGGGGTGCTCCATGCGGGCTTCTCATCGCGGTCTGCTCGCCAACGTTGCTCGCCGGTGCCGAGATCGTATGCGGCGAGAAACGAGTCTTCTTGGCGGTCGTTCTGAACGAAGACGAGCTCGCCTTCGATGACGGGGGAGCTTGCTGGTCCCCACTGGTACTGCCTCTCTCCCCAGTAGCCGACGTCGAGAACGCCTATGTCGGTGCGCCACACGAGCTCACCGTCCATGTCGAAGCAGTAGAGGCCTTCCGAGCCAAACAGCACCACGATGCGACTCCCGTTGGTGGCCGGTGTCGCGGAGGCGTGACTCGCCTTGACGTGTCGCTTGACGGTGGGAACGCCGTGGTGAACGGCTTTGTCCCAAACTCGCTCGCCGCTGCGCTTGTCGAAGGCCGAAAGCCGCCACTCATGTGTGACGAGGTCTTCCGTGCTGCCTGCTCCGACGACATCGCTATCGCCGGTACCGAATTGCACATCGGCGGCTTCGTCCGCCGTTGCCGTCGTGACGTAGACGCGCTCTCCCCAAACAATCGGGCTCGAGTGGGACAGACCGCCGAGCGCGGCGTGCCAGAGAATGTTCTCGTTGCTCGCTACGTTCCAGCTGGCGGGGAGGTCTTGGTTCTCCGCGAGACCGCGGGCGTCAGTGCCTCGGAACTGGGGCCAGTCGGCGGCAAGAGTGATGAGCGCGAGCCCAATGAGTTGGAATTTTTGCACGTCTCAATCCTTTGCTCCCTGACAGGCAGAGTAGCGCGCCGACGACCTATTCGTAAAGAAGGTCGATGAAGCCCTCTTCGTCGAGCTCGCGGAGCAGGATGTCGTCATAGAAGTCCGAGCCCTGGTAACGACGCATCTCGTGAGAATCGTAGAGCCGCATCACGTTTTCGATACCGTCGTAGCACGGATACGGCTTCTTCGAGAACGTCGCCCCTCTCTCATAGACAGCGCGCGCGTTCTCAGGAGGCACCCCGTTCCAGCGGACGAGCACGTCCATGGCGACTTCCGGATTGATATGGAACAGGGCGAGGCCCTCGATGGAAGCCTGCAAGAATCGGCGCGCGGTCTCGGGGTTCTCGTCGAGCCACTCCCTCGTGGCGCGAATGCTATTGCCGACAATGGCTTCGTTCCAGCTTCTGGTATCGGCCAGGACCGGGTAGCCCTTCTCCACTGCCTCCGCGAAGATACGTTCGTTCGCGACGATGGCGTCCATCGCACCGGACGAGAGGAGGTCGAGGTCCCGGCCGTGTCGAAGAATAGAGATGTCCTGGTTCGGGTCCCAGCCCATGCGCTCGGCGAGCATGAGCGCTACGAATGCGGTCGTCGTCCGAACATGTGCGGAGATGCCGATGCGTCCGCCCTCGAGCTCGTCCAAGGAGGTGATCCCTTTTCGCCCGATGATATGTGTGCGGACCACGCAGTCGTTCGATGCGATGATGACCTCACGCGGGGCCGCGGCATTGGTCGTCCTGTCCAGGATCATCGGCGTACCACCGTCGACGATGACGTCGAAGCGAGGCGGCTCGGCAAACCCGTGGCGGAGGAGAAACCCGCCCTTTGCCTCGATCCCGTCCTCGTATTCGGGCTTGGGCATGAAAAGCTCTACATCGAGCCCGTACTTCGCGTAGAGACCTTGGTCGTACGCGATGACGAACGGAAGCTTGGACAGCCCGCGGGTGCGAAGCTCGATGTGCAGTGGCGTGTTGCCTTGGCTACCGCATCCTGCAAGCACGGTGACCAGAAGACACGCGATCCATCTTGGAGTGCGCACTGCTTCGATTCTACCAGGGCGAACCCGCTACGAGACTCTCTCGAAAGAGATAAAGGGACACAATACTTAATTCCCGGCCGCCCACCTTGGCAATTAAGTATTGTGTCCCTTTATCTCTCCCAGCTATTTGCGGGAGCGCGGATCCGATAGAATCGTCCTCAATCCCATGCCCCTCGAAGCTGGAGCTCGCCTCGGACATTACGAGATTGTCTCGCCTGCGGGTGCGGGCGGGATGGGTGAGGTCTACAAGGCGAGGGACACCCGGCTCGACCGACTCGTCGCGGTCAAAGTGCTCCCGTCACACCTCGCGGAAGACGATGCTCTCCGCGAGCGGTTCGAGCGCGAGGCGAAAGCGATCTCGGCGCTGAACCACCCGAACGTGTGCACGCTCCACGAGTTCGCGAGTGAGGGGGATGTCGACTACCTCGTCATGGAGTATCTCGAGGGCGAGACGCTGGCGGAGCGGCTGAAAAAGGGTGCGCTCCCGTTGGGCGACGCTCTCACGATCGGTGGACAGATCGCGCAGGCGCTCGACAAGGCGCATCGGCACGGTGTCGTCCATCGAGATCTGAAACCAGCGAACGTCATGCTGACGAAGACGGGGGCCAAGCTCCTCGACTTCGGACTCGCGAAGCACGCAGCGACGAACGAGGCATCGGAGGGAGACCTCTCCGCGCTTCCGACCGCAGCGAAAGAGCTGACGGCGAAAGGCGCCATCCTCGGAACGTTTCAGTACATGGCGCCGGAGCAGCTCGAGGGCGAGGCCGTCTCGCCGCAGACGGACATCTTCGCGCTCGGACTCGTGCTCTTCGAGATGGTGACCGGCCAGAAGGCGTTCGAAGGGAAAAGCCAGGCGAGCTTGATCTCGGCCATCATGTCCTCGGAGCCGCCCGCGCTCTCGACGCTCCAGCCGGTGAGCCCACCCTCGCTCGACGGGATCGTTGCGACGTGTCTCGCGAAAGCGCCTGTTGATCGCTGGGCGTCAGCGGGCGATGTCGCCCGACAGCTCGGACTCGTGACTCGAGGAGATGCGCGTAGCGTGATGCCGGCGCCGAAAAAGGCAGCCGGGGCCCCGCTTGCCTTGGCAGCGGTCCTTGGTCTGGCCATCGGTGCTCTGGCGTTTTGGAGTATTGGCGCGGGGACCACCCCCGGCAACGCTCTCCGGCACCTCTCCATCACGGTGCCGTCCGACACGCCGCTTCGCGGCAACATCGAGATTTCGCGCGACGGCAAGAACATCGTCTTTGTCGCGGCGGTGGGGCGGGGCTACGGCCTCTACCGCCGTGCCCTCGACGAGCGCGCATCCGTACTCGTTCCCGGTGGGGTCGGCTCGGGCTCGTTGGCTTTTTCTCCTGACGGCCGTTCCGTCGGATTTCGAGGCGGCGATGGGTACAAGAAGGTAGCGCTCGCCGGCGGCACGCCTATCTCGGTGAGCGACCTGTTCGTCGGTGGCGGCGCGAGTTGGGGGGCGAGCGGCCGATTCGCGCTCGGCGTGGAGGATGGCATCTACGTGGTGAGCGAGAACGGCGGTGAGCCGACCCGCCTCACCGAACAAGAGGACCCAGGGTCGGTTCCGCAGTGGTTGCCCGGAGACAAGCAGCTCCTGATCGTCTCGAATCGGGGCTTGGAGATTCTTGATGTCGAAAGTCGTACGAGGACCTTTCTGCTAGAGGGCGACTCTCCTCGCTACGCGAGGTCCGGGCATATTCTTTTCGCGAAAGAGACGACACTGTGGGCGGTGCCCTTCGACATCGAGACGCTGTCGCTTGCGGGAGACGCCGTACCGGTTCTGGAGAACGTGGAACGACGGCGCGGCTACACCTCGTATGCGATTGATGACGCCGGGACACTCGTCTTTCTCCCTCGGACCGGGAGTGCCGTCCGCTCCTTGGTTTGGGTGGACAGGCGTGGACGAAGCACGCCGATCGATGCCGTCGCCGCGGACGATTACTACAATCCGAGGTTGTCACCGGATGACACACGCGTGGCGTTGAGCACCGGCGTGGAGTCCTCTTCAGAGGTCTGGGTCCTCGACCTTGCGAACGGTGGTCGGCGTCCGGTTGCTGTTGATGGCCCCAACGGACAGCCTGGATGGTCCTCCGACGGCCGACACGTGCTCTATACCTCATCGCAGCCGACCGGTGGCTACCGCCTGTTCAGGGTGCCTGACGGTGGCTCCACGGCGGCGGAGCCCTTGGCATTGAATGTCGACGCGTGGCAGTGGGACGTCTCGCCGGACGCAGGCCGGGTTGCGTTCAACGACTTTTCGATGACCGCTGACGTCAAGCTCTGGAGCGAGTCCGGAGACGTCGAAAGCCTCGTCGAGCCGTCGAGCCCTGCCGTCGCTCCGAGGTTTGACCCGACGGGCAAGTATTTATCCTACATAGCCATGGAATCGAAGGGGCCCATGGTCTATGTCATCGCACTCGACACTCGCGAGACGTGGAGGATCTCGACCGACGTGGGAGTACAAGCGGTATGGTCTCGGGATGGGACGGAGCTCTTCTTTCGTCGCCGAGGCGAGATGTGGTCCGCCGCGATCTCTCGCGAGCCCGAGTTCGCGCCAGGCACGCCCAGACTGCTTTTCGAAGGCGCGTATAGCAACGTCACCTCGGATGGCACGTTCCGGTCGATCAACTACGATGTTGCTTCCGACGGGCGGTTCTTGATGCTCGAGAGCACGGTTGAGGGCCAGATTACCGAGATTGGCGTCATTCAAGGGTTTCACGACGAGCTCGAGCGGCTCGCGCCGCGGGAACCCTAAGCTCGTAGGTCGACGCTTGAAGATCCCTCCGCTTGGCCTCGGGACCTGGGACCTCCGCGGCGCGGAGTGCGTGCGTACCGTCCGGGACGCGCTCGAGCTGGGCTACCGCCACGTCGACACCGCCCAGATGTACGAGAACGAGAGCGAGGTCGGGCGGGGCCTGGGTGAGTCGGGCGTCAACCGAACCGACATCTTCCTCACGACGAAGCTGTGGCGGGACAACCTGACCCGCGCCCGTGTGAGCGTGAGCCTCGACGACAGCCTGAAGAAGCTCGAGACGTCCTACGTCGATCTGCTCTTGATCCACTGGCCGAACGACGAGGTCGCGCTCGAGGAGACGCTCGACGCGATGCTCCAGGCCCGTGAGGCCGGGAAAGCCAGGGCCATCGGAGTCAGCAACTTTCCGGTCGCGTTGTGGAAGCGCGCGCTCGATCTGGCGCCGGTCGACGTGAATCAAGTCGAGCACCATCCGTTTCTCGGACAAAGCGCGCTGCTGGAGCTGTCGCGGGCACGCGGCCTGCAGCTCGTCGCCTACACCCCGATCGCGAAGGGAAAAGTGGCCGACGACGAGACGCTCCAAGCGATCGCGCGGGCTCACGGAAAAAGCGAAGTCCAAGTCACGCTCCGCTGGCTGACGCAGCGAGGTGTCGTCGCGATCCCGAAGTCGTCTCGACCCGAGCGCCTCCGTCAAAACCTCGAAGCGCTTGATTTCGATCTAACCGCGGAGGAGATTCAAGCAGTGTCCGGTCTGGACCGAGGGCTTCGCCTCGTCGCTCCGGGTTGGTCACCGGATTGGGATTAGGAGAGAGATTACCGTGGGAACGCTCGAAGAACGTTTGGCAAGAATTCGTGAAGGCGCGCTCAAGCGCATCCCGGAGGACAAGCGCGCGCTGATGCACCGGGCCACTCAGGAGCTCGAAACATCCGGCGCGGTCGATCGAGCGCTCGTGGAAGGCGACGACGCGCCTTCGTTCACGCTTCCGAACACCGAGGGTGTGGCGGTCGGGCTGCGTGGGCTTCTCGATCGCGGGCCGGTCGTGATGACGTTCTTCCGGGGACAGTGGTGACCGTACTGCAACGCAGAGCTGGATGCTCTGAACAAGTCGGTCGAGGACATTCAATCGCTCGGCGCCACCCTCGTCGCCGTCTCGCCGCAGCTTCCGAGCGTGAGCAAGGAGCTCATCGAGAAGCACCGTCTGAACTTCGACATTTTGCAGGACCAGGCTTTGAAAGTTGCCGAGACCTACGGATTGCGATTCACGGTACCTGATTACCTGAACGAGGCGTATAAGGGCTTCGGGATCGATTTGGAGGGGACGAGCGGGGATCCAGCGGGCACGCTGCCGCTACCTGCGCGCTTCGTCATCGATCCCAAAGGAATGATCCGGTACGCGCGAGTGAACGCGGACTACCGGTTCCGCCCCGAGCCTTCCGAGACCATCGCGGCACTTCGCGCCATCGCCAGCGAATAAAACTAAATATTTAGTTGCAAGCCACGTATCGTCGGGCTAGACTCAACTAATTCATTAGTAGTTGAGACGACGAAGGAACGAAGATGGCGCGACCCAAGACGAAGACGCTGACCGAGGCAGAGCTTCGCCTCATGAACGTGCTTTGGGAGTCGGGCCCGTGCACGGTGGCCGACGTCTCGAAGTCGCTCGAATCACCGAGGCTCGCGTACAACTCGGTGCTGACGACGCTCCGGATCCTCGAGCAAAAAGGCTACGTCGCGCATGTCCGCCGCGGGCGCGCGTTCATCTACGAGCCGCTCGTCGAGCGGCGCGCCGCGAGCAAACAGGCGATCCGGCATCTGCTCGAGCGCTTCTTCCAGAACTCGCCCGAGCTCCTCGTGCAGAACCTGATCGAAGACGAGGATTGGGATCCGGAGGAACTCGAGGCGCTCGCGAAACGTAGTTCCCAATTGGATGATGACGATGCTGGCGCTTGACCAAGGCGTGCTCGCAGGCGCGATGCTCAACGCCATGTGGCAAGGCCTGGCGATCGCGGCCCTCACGCTGTTCGCGCTTCGGTTCGTCCCTCGTCTCGACGCGGGGGTCAAATACGGGGTGCTGCTGTTGGCTGTGGGCGCGGTTGTCGTCACGCCGATCACCAACTTGAGCCCGGTCACGGAAGCTCCGAGTGTGCAGACGGCGCGGATGCCCGTCTCGGCCTCGCCGTCTCCGGTGCTGCAGGATGTCGCTCCATCCTTTTCCCTCCGGGTGCCGAGTGGCTCCTGGATCTCGTTCGCGTTCTTGATGTGGGTGGGCCTGAGCAGCGCGCTTTTGCTCCGGCTCGTCGCGAGCGTGTTCTCGTTGCGACGCCTCGTCGCACGTGCGCAGCCGGCCCCCGAGCGGCTGACGCGACGACTGGATCGATGGTGCGAGAAGTTGCGTGTGGCGCCGGTACGGTTGATGGTCTCACGCGACTTGGCGGCGCCCGTCTCCATCGGACTCGGTCACCGCGTCATTCTTCTGCCACCGACGGTTGCCGAGACGTGGGCCGACGACGATCTCGACCCGATTTTGCTCCACGAGACCGCGCACCTGACGCGGCATGATGACTGGACCAACCTCATCTCCAAGGCCGCCGCCGCTCTGTTTCCTTTTCAGCCCGCGATGACGCTTCTCGAACGGCGGCTGGCCGAGGAACGTGAGATTGCTTGCGACACGATGGCACTGCGGTCGTACCCCCATCCCGTGCGCTACGCCGACGCGCTGTTGCGCGTGGCAGCACAGAAGACCCGACGTCCGACGCTCAGTCATGCGATGGCATCGGGCGGGAAGCTCTCGAGACGATTGACCCGCATTCAGAGAGGAGACTTCATGTCCAATCCCAAAGCCCCGAAACTCGTTCTGATCGTCACGGCGATGACTCTCGGCGTCACCGTGTTCGCGTGCTCGAAGAGCCCCAAAGTCCAGGTCGAGCCGACGCCCTCGGTCCGTCCGATCGCCTATCAGGCGAGCGAAGCCACCGTGCGTGCGGACGAGGCGCGTGAGCGGGAGAGTCGAGCTCGCGCGTCCGAACAAGCGGCGCAACGCCAGCTCGCCGAGGAGAGACGGGAACAAGCGCATGCGCAACGAGAGCTGGCGGAAGAGAGGCGCGAAGAGGCACGTGCCCATCGTCAGCTGGCCGAAGAGAAGCGCCGAGAGGCTCATGCCATGCGTGAGCACGCGCGGGAGATCCGCGACGAGAAACGTCACGAAATGCGCGAGCTCCGGGATGTGTTGCGTCACGACCTCCGCGAGTCGATTCGCGACCATCGGGACTCGTTGCGAGAGTCACTCCACCACATGGGCGAGATGATTCGCGAGCAGTTCCGCGACGAAGATGCGCGGCTCGAGCACGAAACCCACATGCTGGAGCGTGAGCTCGAACGCGAGGCGGAAGCGTTAGGGGAGGCCGTCGAGCGAGAAGTCGAGCAGATCGAGCGAGAGATCGAGCGAAGTATGGAGGACCTCGAACGGCAGCTCGACAACGTCCGTGAGGATCTCGGCGCCGTCGACTCGGTGAGTGAGGTGAGCGCCCTAGACGCCCTCGATGCGCTTCCCGCTCTTGCTGCCATCGACGCGCTCGATATCGACGTCGCGCCGGTGCGCGCCGCGGACCCTGTCGACGAGCCCGACTCCAAAGAACCCGCTTTCGTTCCACAACGCATCGATTACTGAGCGCAGGCGCAGATGGTAGTCTGCGCCATGCTGAACCCAGCAGCTCTACTGCTTTCGCTCGCGTTAGCCCAAGCTTCCGATAAGCCTCGGGCTCGCGATCTGGGCGTCCCCTTCGAGGGTGAGACCGGTGCACTGAACGCGATCACCGATGTCGCGGGTGTAGAGGTCGGTCATCAGACGCTCATCGAGGGAGGGGACGTTCGCACCGGGGTGACGGTCGTTTTTCCCGACGGCCGTGCGGGCCGCAATCAGGTCTTTGCGTCGTGGTTTACCCTCAATGCCGACGGCGAGATGACGGGCACGACGTGGCTGAAGGAGTCCGGCATTCTGGAGGGACCCGTCGCCATCACGAACACGCATAGCGTGGGAACGGTGCACCAAGCCGTCATTGAATGGTCGGTCGCGAACGTCGACGGCCTCAACTGGAGCCTTCCGGTGGTCGCGGAGACGTGGGACGGCATGCTCAACGATATCAACGGATTCCACGTGGAGCGGGAGCACGTACACGCGGCCATGGGCGCGGCGCGGGGCGGGCCGGTCGAGGAGGGCAGTGTCGGTGGCGGCACCGGTATGCGCGCCTACGACTTCAAGGCCGGGATCGGTACTGCGTCGCGCCGCGTCGAGACGGAGCATGGGACGTTCACCGTCGGTGTGCTCGTCCAGGCGAACTACGGGAGCCGGAGTCTCCTTCGGATCGCGGGCGTGCCGGTCGGCCAGGAGATCTCGGAATTGATGCCGGAATACGGTAGCGACGGCAGCCCTGCCGGAGGCCGCGACGGCTCGATCATCATCGTCGTGGCGACGGATGCTCCGGTCCTACCGCATCAGCTCGAGCGTATCGCCAAGCGTGCGAGCCTCGGACTCGGGCGGAACGGGAGCGTCGCTTCGAACGGCTCCGGCGATATCTTCATCGCGTTCAGTACCGCCGTGAAGGACGTCGGCTCCGAGGACGGCGGGCTCCACGACGTCCAGATGCTCGGTAACGCGGAGCTCACGCCGTTTTTCCAGGCAACGGTCGAGGCGACGGAAGAATCCGTCGTCAATGCGCTCATAGCGGCGGAGACGATGACGGGTCGCGACGGCAATACGGTCCACGCGCTTCCGCACGATCGCTTGCGCGACGTACTGCGCAAGTACAACCGCCTAGTCGAAAACTAGGGACACAATACTTAATTCGAGTTACTACGGAGAAGCTAGGGACACAGTATGGAAAGCAGGGACACAATACGCATTTCCGAATTCAACCCCGAAATGCGTTTATGTCCCTTTGAGAAATGCGTTTATGTCCCTTGTGGGTTACTTACCCGTGAAGATCTTCGCTAGCTTCTTGATCGGGTCGTAGTACTCGTCGACGACTCGTTCTTTCAGCGGGATGATCGCGTTGTCCGTGATCGTGATGTTCTCCGGGCAAACCTTCGTGCAGCACTTGGTGATGTTGCAATAGCCGATACCGTCACGGTCTTTGAGGTCCTGGAGCCTATCTTCGGTATCGAGCGGGTGCATGTCGAGCGCGGCTGCGTAGACGAAAAAGCGGGGGCCGATGAACTCCTCGTGTTTGTGGTGGTCGCGCAAGACGTGGCAGACGTCCTGGCACAAGAAGCACTCGATGCATTTGCGAAATTCTTGGACCCGGTCGACGTCTTCCTGCGGCACCCGCCAGGTGCCGTCCGCTGCGTCGGGTGGGCGTGGCTTGAACTTCTTGATGGTCTTTTTGACCTCGTAGTTCCAGCTCACATCGGTGACGAGGTCTTTCATTATCGGAAAGGCATGAATCGGCTCGATGATCACGGGAGCGTCAGTCGGGAGGTCTTCCATCCGCGTCATGCACATGAGCTTCGGCATGCCGTTGACCTCCGCCGAGCACGAGCCGCACTTGCCGGCCTTGCAGTTCCAGCGGCACGCGAGGTCGGCCGCCGACTCGGCCTGGATCTGGTGCACGGCGTCGAGCACGACCATCCCTTCCGTGATGTCGGTCTGGTAGTCCTTGAAATCTCCGCCGTCCTTGTCACCGCGCCAGATTCTGAACGTCACGGTTGCCATTACTTGTTCTCCTCGATGATCTGCTGCAGGTCATCCGGCATCGTCCGCACGGCCTCTTTCGATATCTGCATCTCGCCGTCGTCACCCTTCTTGACGACGAGGGTCGTGTTGCCCCACTCGGGATCTTTCTCCGTGTAGTCCTCGCGAAAGTGGGCCCCGCGGCTCTCGTGTCGCATGGATGCCGCACGCGCGACGGCCTCCGACACGATCAACAAGTTGTCCAAGTCGATCGCCGTGTGCCATCCCGGGTTGTACTCGCGGTTGCCGGGAGCGGTAACGGTCTTCGCGCGCTCCTTCATCGCGAGCACCGTCTCAACTCCCTGGTCGAGGTCGGCCTGGTTGCGCACGATGCCCACCAGATCTTGCATCTTCTCCTGAAGCGCGAATTGAATCTGGTACGGGCCCTCGCCGCCTTCGTCCTGTCTTTCGATCGGCGCCAACGCTTTTTTGCGTGCGGTCGCGATCTGCTCTTCTTGCTCTTTGCCGAAGGTCGAGCCCTTGTCTTTGGCGAACTTGGCTGCGTTCTCACCGGCGAGCTTGCCGAACACGAGGAGGTCTGACAGTGAGTTGCCGCCGAGGCGATTGGCGCCGTGGAGTCCACCGGCACATTCGCCCGCGGCGAACAGGCCGGGAACGGTGGACATTTGCGTGTCTCCGTCGACCCGGATGCCGCCCATGACGTAGTGCGTCGTCGGCCCGACTTCCATGGGCACTTGCGTGATGTCGATCCCGGCGAGCTCCTTGAACTGGTGATACATGCTCGGGAGCTTCTTCTTGATGTGCTCCTCACCGTTGTCGAGGCGTTCTTTGATCCAGGCGATATCGAGAAAGACGCCGCCATGAGGGCTGCCGCGCCCCGCCTTGAGCTCGCGGACGATACAGCGAGCCACGTGATCCCGTGTCAAAAGCTCCGGAGGCCGGCGCGACTCCTTGTCGCCCTGGGTGTACTTCCAGCCTTCCTCCTCGTTGTCCGCGGTCGAGCTCTTGTACAGATCCGGAATATCGTCGAACATGAAGCGCTTGCCCTCGCTGTTCCTGAGGACGCCGCCCTCGCCCCGCACGCCTTCGGTGACGAGGATGCCACGGACGCTCGGAGGCCAGACCATCCCGGTCGGGTGGAACTGCACGTACTCCATGTCGATCAGCTCCGCCCCCGCCTGATAGGCGAGGGAGTGGCCGTCACCGGTGTACTCCCAGCTGTTGCTCGTAATCTTGAAGGCGCGTCCGATACCGCCGGTCGCGAGCACGACCGCGCCTGCCTTGTAGATCCGAAACTTGCCCTTCTCACGGTCGTAGCCGAACGCGCCGACGACACGGTCTCCGTCCTGGATCAAATCGACGATCGTGTGCTCCATGTGCACGTCGATGCCCAGGTGAATGCCGTGATCCTGGAGAGTGCGGATCATCTCGAGACCGGTCCGGTCGCCGACATGGGCGAGGCGAGGGTATTTGTGGCCGCCGAAATTTCTCTGCAGGATCTTTTGATCCTTGGTGCGATCGAACACCGCGCCCCATGCCTCGAGCTCACGAGCGCGCTCGGGAGCTTGCTGCGCGTGGAGCTGGGCCATCCGCCAGTTGTTGACGTATTGCCCGCCTCTCATCGTGTCGGCGAAATGGGTCTGCCAGTTGTCGCGGTCGTCGACGTTCGCGAGCGCGGCGGCCATCCCACCTTCGGCCATCACGGTGTGGGCCTTGCCGAGAAGCGACTTGCAAACGAGTCCGACGGAGACCCCCGCGGCGGAGGCCTCGATCGCGGCTCTCAGGCCTGCCCCGCCGGCTCCGATGACGAGAACGTCGTATTCGTGGGTTTGGTACTCCGCCATTAAAGAATTCTCCAATCCGACCACACACCCATGGAGCACATGCGGACGTAGATATCCGAGAACGCAACCCAAATCAGGCTCGTCCACGCGGCGTTCATGTGGCGCTGGTTGAGCCAGCTCGAGCAGCCGTAGACCTTTTTTCGAGTCGGACGACCCGACAACTTGTTGAGCGCTCCGCCCGCGAGGTGCCGAAACGAGTGGCACCCGAACGTATAGCTGCCGAGGAAAACGACGTTGAGCGTGAGCACGATGGTGCCGACGCCGATCCCGAAGCTCGTTTGCCCGGTCGCGGGGTCGGTGAACCACATCGCGTTCCATGCGTCATAGGACAAGAAGAAGATGAACGCGACCGCGAGATACAGGAAGTAGCGGTGGATGTTCTGCAGGATGAGCGGTAGGGAGTTCTCGCCGCAGAACGAGTTCCTGGGCTCACCGACGGCGCAGGCCGGCGGGTCCGCCCAGAACGCCTTGTAGTAAGCGCCGCGGTAGTAGTAGCACGTGAACCGAAACCCGCCCGGAGCCCACAGAATGAGAAAGGCGGGCGAGAACGGCAAGAATGCCGGCCACCAGGTCGGTTGCGGGCCGAAGAGGGCGTGCGGGCTCGAGCCGAACAGCTCCGGCGAGTACATCGGAGACAAGTACGGGCCGTAAGAGTAATGCTCACCCTGAAACGCCGCCCACGTCGAGTAGACGATGAACGCCGAAAGGCCCAAGAACGTTAGGAGCGGGACGATCCACCAGCCGTCACGACGTGACGTGCCGCCGAAGCCGCGCTTCGCACTGAGAGGTCCAGACAAAGTACTCATGGACTCGATTGACTCCTCGGGAGAAGTGTTCGTTGGCTCAATGATCTTCGATCATTATTGTTGACGGGGCGGCATTTTATCGCAAGGGCCTAGATATGGCTATAATGCTCTCCGCAATTCATGCCTGAGACCAGCACCTTATTCGACGAAGAGTTCCTCAAGAAGCTCGAGTACCTGAAGCTCGTTGCGAATCGCATGCTTCCGGGGCAGCTGCGCGGAGAGCACCGTGCGCGAAAAAAAGGTACGGGAGTCGAGTTCGCCGACTATCGCCCCTACGTCAGTGGCGATGACACGAAGGACGTCGACTGGAAAGCCTATCTGCGGCTCGACAAGCTCATTCTCCGGATTTTCGACGAGGAGGCGGATCTTCCGATTTATCTCTTCGTCGACTCGAGCCTGTCGATGCGATTCGGCGACCCGTCGAAGTTCGACTATGCGCGCAAGGTTGCGGCGGCTCTTAGCTTCATCGGGCTGATCAACCTCGATCGCGTCAGCGTCGTGGGCTACTCGAACGGCATCTCCGAGCAGATCTCCGCGAAACGCGGGCGGAACCAGATCTGGCGCATATTCAGCTTCCTCGACCGGATGCAGTTGACCGGCGAGACCTCCCTCGAGACGGCGTTCAAGTCCTTCTTCGGTACCAACAAGAAACGCGGGCTCATCGTGATCGCCTCCGACTTCATGGACCCGGCCGGCTACGAGCCTGCGTTCGACTTCATCCGCATGTTTCGGCACGACGTCTTCAATATCCAGATCCTGACCCCGGAGGAGCTCAAGCCGGAATTTCCGGACGAAGCCATGCTCGTGGACGCCGAGAGCGGCGTCTCCCAGCGTTTGCGGATGTCGCCGACCCTCTCGGCCGCCTACGACGCGGAAATGACCAAGCTGCGCACGGGCCTCGAAGACTATTGCGCGCGCTTCGGGTGGGGCTATGTGCACACTGAAACTCCGAAACCGTTCGAAGACCTCGTGATCGAGATCTTCAAGCAGGATCGCTTCATCCGGTGATGGCGTCATGAGCTTCGCGACTCTCACGCTTCTCCAGATGGCCATGCTGGTTCTCGCGACCGGTGGCCTCATCTTCTTTCTCTACTGGCTCAAACCGCCCCCGCAACGGGTCGTCGTGCCCTCGACGCTGATCTGGGCGCGCGTCCTCAAAGAGCGGAAGCGACGCTCGGACTTCTGGCGCTGGCTGGTCTCTCTCGCGGTCGCGCTCCTCGTCGGCCTGATGTTGGTGTCCTCGCTGGGGAAGCCGGAGCTTCAAGCGCTGTCCGGCCGTGCCCGTCGTATCGCCGTGATCGTCGACAACTCGCCGACGATGTCGACCGAAACGCCCACCGGAGAGACCCGATGGGATCGTGCGGTCGTGAAGGCCCGCGATTTGCTCAACGAGGGCAGCGTAACGAGCCAGTACTTGATTACGGACACGGGAGGACTCTTACCCGGGGCCGGTTTCACGAGCCGCGCCCGTGCGCTAGAGCTGCTGGATCAGCTCCGGCCCATTCTTCAAGATCGCGTCGCTTTTCCGAGCGGAGACCCGGCGCTGACCCAGCCGGCGTCGGACAGTGAGACCGCGACGGAGGTGTACTTCATTAGTGACGGCGTTCTCATTCAAGAAGTACCGGAGCACGTCACGAGGGTCTCGGTCTACGAGGCGGCAGACAATGTCGGCATCACCGCGTTCGACTTGCGGCCGGTCCCCGCAGAGCCCACCCGCAACGAGGGCTTCCTCGAGCTTTCGAATCACGGCTCCGAGCCGGCTCGGGTCGCGGTTCAGATCGACGGCGCCGGGGGCGCGAGCGTGCAGCGCACGGTGACGCTCGCTGCCGGGGAAGTGCTCGGCGAGAGTCTCGATGTCGACAACTTCATTTCGGGGCCGATTCGCGTGCTGATCGATGCGCCGGGGGATGCGTTCTCCCTGGATAACGTGGCCTATGCGTATCTCGAAGCGCCACGTCTCGTGCGCACCGTTCTCGTGACCGCGGGGAATCCTTATCTCGAGACACTGCTCGAGCTCGACCCGCGCGTCTCGCTCGAGCAAATCACTCCCGACGCTTACAGGCCGGCTTCATCGCTCGACGATCTTGCGGACCTCTACATTTTCGATCGTTTCGCACCCGACGAGGCTCCGGGCGCACCGGTCTTGCTGTTCCGCCCGCCTTCTGCGGACTGGCTGCCGGCGAGAACGGGGGAGGCGATGACGGATCTGTCGTTAGCCGGTATCGCGAGCGAGCACCCGCTCCTGCTTCACGTCTCCCTCGAGGATGTCGTCGTCGAATCCGCGATCCAAGTGAGCGCGGAAGAGCGGACGGTTGCCGCGGGCACCGAGGAGCAGCCGATTCTCTTGATCAGCGAGACGCCGTTTCGCTTCGCGGAGCTCACGTTCGACGTCGGCGATTCGAATTTTCCGTTGCAGCCGGGATTTCCGATTTTTCTCGCGAACGCCGTCGCCTGGCTCGCGGGCACGGATGTCGTCGTCGCGCCTCTGGGCACGATCACCGTGCCTGCAACTGTGGCTGCGGTGAAAGACATGCGCGGTGAGGACGTCGAGACCCGGACGGTCGCGGGGCACACGGCCTTCACGCCGACCGCGCCGGGACTCTTTACGGTGCGGACGCCAGAGGGCGAGCGCGTCTTCTCTGCAAACTTGCTCAACCCTGACGTCTCCTCGGTCAACGCCTCCATGTTCGCCGGCCAGGCGGCCGATTCGGGGCTCGCGGATTACTTGACGGGCTCCGTCGGCTCCGGAGAGCTCTGGTTGCTGCTGATCCTCGTTGCGCTCGTGCTCGTGCTCGTCGAGTGGTGGACGTATCACCATCGTCTAACGGTCTGATCGGCATGTCATCGTCGGCTGTGCGGGTGCGGGTGGCTCCGTCTCCCACCGGTGACCCTCACGTTGGCACGGCCTACCAAGCGCTCTTCAACCTCGCCTTCGCTCGCAAGCACGGCGGTCAGTTCATCCTTCGCATCGAGGATACCGATCGCGCCCGCTCGACGCCCGAGTCGGAGCGCATGATCCTCGAATCCCTTGGCTGGCTCGGCCTGTCGTGGGATGAGGGGCCCGACCTCGGCGGCCCCCACGCGCCCTATCGTCAGAGTGAGCGTTCGGCAATCTACACGGAGCACGTCGATCGACTGCTCGTGGACGGCAACGCCTATCGGTGCTTTTGCACCGCCGAGCGTTTGGACGAGATGCGTGCGGAGAATCGCGATCGCAAAATGTTTTCGGGATATGACCGCAAGTGTCGCGACATCGCTGTCGACGAATCCGTCAGACGCGCGGAATCCGGCGAGTCCTTCGTCGTTCGCATGAAGATCCCCATCGAGGGGGATTGCGTGATGACCGATCTCCTGCGAGGACAGATCACGAAGGACTGGGCGTCGGTCGATGACCAGGTCGTCCTCAAGTCCGACGGCTTTCCCACTTACCACCTTGCGAATGTCGTCGACGATCACTTGATGGAAATCACTCACGTCATCCGCGGCGAAGAGTGGTTGAACTCCGTCCCCAAGCACTTGAAGCTCTATGAGTATTTCGGGTGGGAGCCTCCGCAGTTTTGTCATTTGCCCTTGCTGCGCAACAACGACAAGAACAAGTCCAAGCTCTCGAAGCGAAAGAACCCGACCTCGCTCGAATATTTCCGCCGCGCCGGGTTTCTCCCCGAGGCGATCGTGAACTTCATGGGGATGATGGGCTGGACCCGCGCCGAAGGCGAAGAGAAGTTTACGCTGGACGCGTTCATCGAGAATTTCGAGCTCGAAAAACTATCCCTGGGGGGACCGGTCTTCGATGTCGAGAAGCTGCGATGGCTGAATGCGCGCTACATACGAGAAGACCACGATCCTGCTTCACTTCTGGGGCTCCTCGAGGCAACCGTCTTGCAGCGCGATTATCTCGAGCGCATCGCCGCTTTGGCCCAGCCACGCCTCGAGACTCTCACCGACTGGGGATTTCTCACGGCGTTCTTCTTTGCGGATGCGGTGGCGTTGGATCCGTCGACGCTCGTCATGAAGGGCAAAGAGCCCGGGGAGCTCGCGGAGATTTTTCAAGTCGCGCTCTGGTCCTTCGACGGGTTGAAGGCGTTCGACGCGGCGTCGATCCAGGACGTTTTTCGCCGGGTCGCTGAGATGCAAGACGTCAAGCTTCGAGATTTGACCCGTCCCTTCTATGTCGCGATGACCGGAGTCGCGGCGTCGACCCCGTTGTTCGACTCGATCGAGCTCTTAGGGCGTGACCTCACTCGAATGCGATTGCGTCGGGCGATGGACGCGCTCGGCGGCCTGTCGACGAAGCGGACGAAGGCGCTCGAAAAGCAATACCGTGCTGCCTGGTCGGCGGCGGAGTAGCGACTCCGTGCCATCGAGCACCGTGCACGCCGATCTCGCCGCCGTGTACCGACTCGTCGATCGCTTTGGTCTCAACGAAGGAATCTCGAACCACATCACCGCACGTCTCCCTGGCGATGCCGAACGTTTTCTCGTCGTGCCGCACGGGCTTCATTGGTCGCAGGTCCGTGCGAGCCGCCTTCTGATCGTCGCCGGCGACGGGACGGTGCTCGAGGGGGACGGTGTCATCGAGCCGTCCGCGCTCCACATCCACTCGCGGATCCTCCAGGCTCGACCGGACGCGGCATGTGTGCTGCACACCCATCAGACCTACGCGACCGTCATCGCTGTCCAGGATGGGGGACGTCTGCTGCCGGTCAGCCAGAACGCGTTGCGCTTTCACCGTCGGGTCGCCTATGACACCCACTACGGAGGGGCGGCGGATCATGCTGCCGAAGGTGAACGACTGGCGGCGGTCCTCGGCGACAAAGCGGTCCTCTTTCATGCGAACCACGGCGTCATCGTCGTCGGTGAGTCGCTCGCGCGCGGCTTCGACGACCTCTATTTCCTCGAGCGTGCGGCACAGGTCCAAGTGCTCGCCCAATCGACGGGAGAGCGCCTGCGGTCCGTCCCCGACCACGTGGCGGAGGGCTATGTCAGCGAGTCGCGGCCGAATCATTTGGCGAAACAGGCCATCGAGCACTTCGAATCGCTCAAACGCGTACTCGATGCCGAGGGCTCGGACTACGCGAGCTAGCCTACGACGTTGCTAGAATAAGTAGAAGAGCGATGGCAGGGAAGAAACGTGAGCGCGAAGGCGACGTCGCGCTCAAGCCCCGGAAGAAAACGAAGAAGCCGGAGCTCTACAAGGTTTTGGTCCATAACGACGACTATACGAGCATGGATTTCGTCGTCATGGTTTTGGAGTCCATATTCAGCAAGTCGCCGGCAGAGGCCTATCGAGTCATGATTCACGTTCACGAGAGTGGCATCGGCATCGCCGGCGTGTACTCCCACGACGTGGCGGAGACGAAAGTCGCGTTGACCCACGCGGCAGCGAAGGATGCGGGCCATCCGCTTCGATGCAGTATCGAGCCGGAATGAGCCAGGACGGATTGACCGATTATGTTTAGTGCGAATTTGGAAATGGTTTTGAACATCGCCTATCGCGAAGCCGATTCGCGGCGCCACGCTCATCTGACGCTCGAGCACCTCCTGTTCGCGATCGCGCACGACCCGAAAGGCGAAGACGTGTTGGTCGCGTGCGGCGCTGATCTCGAACGGCTGCGTGAGGAATTGAAGGACTATCTGGACTCGTCGATCGAGCTCATGCCCAAGGACGGAGACCAGGAGCCTATTCAAACGCTCGCGTTCCAGCGGGTCCTCCAGAAAACCGTTCTCCACGTCCAGAGCTCCGGTAAGAGCGAGGCCGATATCGGCGACGCGCTAGCCGCACTGTTGCAGGAGCGTCGGTCGCACGCGGCGAAGATCCTCGAAGCCCAGGACGTCTCGCGGCTCGATGTGCTCAATTTCATATCCCACGGGATTGCCAAGGTCGTGCGGCCCTCCATGGATGATCGCGCCGCCGCCGGCGAGGGCGACGAGGACATGCCCGCCGGTCTGTCGGATCCTCTCTCCGCGTATACCGTGAATCTCACCGAGCGAGCGGCCCGGGGGGAGCTCGACCCGCTCATCGGGCGCACCACTGAGATTCGCCGCGCGCTCCAGGTCCTCTGCCGACGTCGCAAGAACAATCCGGTATTCGTGGGAGACGCCGGTGTCGGAAAGACCGCCCTCGTAGAGGGACTCGCCGAGCGACTGTTGAAGGACGACGTGCCGCAGATCTTGGCCGGCGCCGAGATCTTCTCCCTGGATTCCGGCGCACTGCTCGCCGGCACGCGCTATCGCGGGGACTTCGAGGAACGCTTCAAGGCCGTTATCAATGCTCTCGAGGCCCGTCCCAACCCGATCCTGTTCATCGATGAGCTCCATACGATGGTGGGCGCCGGGGCCACGACCGGCGGCACGATGGATCTCGCCAATCTCGTCAAACCGGTGCTGACGGAGGGGTCGCTTCGGCTCGTCGGCTCGACGACGTTCGAGGAGTTCAAGCACCTGGAAAAGGATCGCGCGCTAAATCGACGGCTCCAGCGCATCACAGTCGATGAGCCGTCTTTCGAAGAGGCGGTTCAGATCCTCGAGGGTCTACGCTCGCGCTACGAGGAGCATCACAAGGTTACTTACACCCCGGCGGCTCTCGACAGCGCGGTCCGTCTCGCAGGGCGCCACCTGAGGGAGCACCGTCTGCCGGACAGCGCCGTGGATGTGATCGACGAGGCCGGCTCCATGCTGCGTTTGGATGCGGAGCCCACGGCGTCGCCGGAAGTCGATGTCGAGGCTGTCGAGAAGATCGTCGCCAAGCTCGCCCGGATTCCGGAGAAGCAAGCGACGGCGTCGGACAAGGAACGGCTGCGAAGTCTCGAAGACTCCCTCAAGCGCGTTGTCTTCGGTCAGGAGGAGGCGGTCGCGGTCGTCGCCCGCTCCATCCGCCGCGCGCGCGCCGGCCTCGGACAACCCGATCACCCCGCGGGGAGCTTTTTGTTTACCGGTCCGACCGGTGTCGGAAAGACGGAGCTCGCAAAGCAGCTCGCGCGGCATCTCGGCAATGAGTTCATTCGTTTCGATATGAGTGAGTACATGGAGAAGCATGCGGTGGCGCGGCTCATCGGCGCTCCTCCGGGATATGTCGGCTTCGATCAGGGCGGCCTACTCGTCGATGCCGTGAGGCAACACCCCTACTGCGTGGTTCTCCTTGACGAGATCGAAAAGGCCCACATGGACCTCTTCAACATATTGCTCCAGGTCATGGATCACGCGACGCTGACGGACAATACCGGGCGGAAGGCGGACTTCCGGCAGGCGATAGTCATCATGACGTCGAACGCCGGCTCGCGCGAGATGAGCAATCTCGGAATCGGTTTCGGTAGCGATACCGCAAAAGATGCTCCGTCGCAGGGCAAAAAAGCCATCGAGCGTCTGTTCAGCCCGGAGTTCAGAAATCGCCTCGACGGGATCGTTCCATTCTCGCCCTTGAGCGAGGAGGTCATGGAGACCATCGTAGAGAAGTTCATCTTGGAGCTCGAGGCGCAGCTCCGGGAGCGACGCGTCGCGTTCACGCTCTTGCCCGAGGCGCGCGCCCACCTCGCCAAGAAAGGCTACGACCCGACCTACGGCGCCCGCCCGCTCGCACGCGCGATCCAGTCCGAGGTACGTGACCCTCTCACCGACGAGATCTTGTTCGGAAAGCTCGAAGAGGGCGGCACCGTCACGATCGGCTTCGATGGCGAGGCCCTCACCTTCGATATCGACCCTAGCAAACCTCTGGCGCCGGCGCCGACACCCTCACCTGCTGACGCGACGTGATCGGTGGCCGCGGATGCCGGTCTACGTGCTCGGGCCCGAGATAGTCTTTCCGCCGGTCGCGGAAGCCGAGGACGGACTCCTCGCGGTGGGCGGAGATCTGAGCCGTGATCGTCTGCTGCACGCTTACGCGAGCGGTATTTTTCCATGGTTCTCGGAGGGGGGGCCGATCTTGTGGCACTCTCCCGACCCTCGATTCGTCCTGACCCCGGAGCATTTTCGTGTGCCGCGGAGCCTCGCGCGCGAGATGCAAAAAGGACGTTTCCGGCTAACGATCGACGAGAGTTTCACCGACGTCATGGCAGCGTGTGGAAGCGCTCGAAGGCCCGGGCAGGAAGGTACGTGGATCACGGAGGATATGAAGGCGGCCTATCGGGACCTCCACGATGCCGGCTACGCCCATTCCGTCGAAGCCTGGCTGGACGATGAGCTGGTCGGGGGGCTCTACGGGGTCTCGCTGGGGTCGGTCTATTTCGGGGAGTCGATGTTCGCCCGCGTCAGCGACGCATCGAAAGTCGCGTTCGCCGCGTTCGTGCCTCAGTTGACTCGATGGGGCATGACGCTCATCGATTGTCAGGTCGAGACCGAGCACCTCGCCCGGTTCGGAGCTCGCTCGTGGCCGCGCCGTCGCTACCTAGAGGCGCTCGAGGATGGCTTGAAGCGGCCGACGAAACGTGGGCCGTGGGCGTTCGACGTGTCCGTTTAGCGGTCGCCGCTCCCTTGGCGCGCGCCGGAGCCGCCGTGGCCGCGACTCGTGACGTGACCTGCCCCCGACGAGCCAGTACTGCTCTGTTGTTGTGAACCACCATCGAAGATCTCGATCGTGCCCGCGTCGACGAGCTTCTTGAGACCCGGGTGCTCGGCAGCTTCGTCGCGGATCTGGCCTTCTTTTTTTGGGCCGAGCCGAAGAGACTTTCCCCTTGGAAGCGGCACCTTTACCGGTGCTTGCGACTTGTTGACGACGGTCTTCATGAGCTGATCTTACCCCAGATGTGCTAGAACGCCACAGCCGCGAGGACGCCGCCATCGACGACGAGGTTCTCACCCGTGATCCATCGCGACGCTTCCGAGCCCAAGAACACGCACGCGTCGGCGATATCCTCCGGACGGCCGAGTCGTCCGAGCGGCGCGCGCGCTTCGAACGACTTCACACCCGTGGGCCAGGCCGCCTCGATGCCTTCACGCCAGATGAGGCCGGGAGAGACCGCGTTGACTCGAATTCCGTAGCTCGCGAGCTCGAGCGCTGCCGATCGTGTGTACATGAGCACGCCACCTTTCGCCGCGCTGTAGTGGCTGTGAGCGGGCGCGGGGCGCACTCCTTCGATCGACGCCACATTCACGATCGCGCCTGGTGCGCTCCTTGCACGCAGGGACCGCGCCGCGGCCTGGGTGCATAGATGCGTGGTACGTAGGTTGGCGTCGACGACCTCTTGCCAGTCGTCGGGGGCTACTTCCATGAGGTCGTGTTGCGGGTAGATGCCTGCGTTGTTGACGAGGACGTCGACGGGGCCGAGCTCGGCCGACACGACGCTGAAGAGTCGGTCGACGTCGTCCGGTACGCAGAGGTCGCCGCCGACGGCGAACGCATTCGGGAGCGTGCTCACGAGGGCGTCTGCCTGTGCCTCGCCGGAGCGAAAATGCACGCCGACCGCGGCGCCGGCCTCGGAGAAGCGCTCGGCGATCGCGCTGCCGATGCCTTTCGACGCGCCGGTGACAACGACGACTTTACCGGTGAAGTCGAACAGCTCACCGAGTTTTGGGACGCTCACGCCGGTTCTCCATCAACCTCAACGTCGTGATAGTGGTGTGTCTCGAATCGCGGCGTGCACACGCAGTAGAACACGAGGTCTTCCTCGCCCACGTTTCTAATCCGCTGAGCGGCACCGGCCGGAATGACGACGACGTCTCCGGGGCCGACATCCGTGGGCTCGAGCCCCGACACTTCGACGATGCCGCGCCCCTCGATGACGACGTAGCGCTCGTCGACCTCCAGGATATGACGCACCGTCGTCACTCCCGGCTCGACTCGGGCGCGGGCAATCGCAACATCCGGGTCGCGGGGATCGTTCCAGCTTTCGAGAATGTGGCATCGCTCTTCGATGAATCGTTCGCGCGACACATCGTAAGGAATGACGACCGGCTCCATCGCCGGAGTTTATCATCGCGTGGTACGATCCCATCTCGAAGCTACGATGAAACGGCTCCTGTGCATCACGTTGCTCGTCTTTGCGGCTTGGCCCACCGAGGGCGTCGCCCAAGCGCCTGTTCTGGCCGATGATATCGACACGGTGTGGACGTGTCCGCTCCATCGCGAGGTCACGGAAGCCGAGGCGGGGACCTGTCACATCTGTGATCGGGCGCTGATCCAGACGCTCGTCCAGCGGGCATGGAGCTGTCCCATCCATGCGGTCATCTCTGACGACGAGCCCGGAACGTGCCCCATCTGTGGCCGTGATCTCTTCCTCATCACCGAAGAAATCCGGTTCGCGTGCCCGATGCACCCGGAGGTCGAGAGTCACGAGGAAGGGTCGTGTCCGATCTGCAAAATGGACCTCGTTGCCGAGACCCAGGCGCGACCCCATCAAGACCACAATCCCAAACACGGGGGCATGTTCTTCATGGCCCCCGACAACTGGCACCACCTCGAGGGCACGTATCCGGAGCCGGGTGTTTTCCGCGTGTTCGTCTTCAACAATTTCTCCGAGGCCTTGAACGCGAAGGATTTCAAAGGCCGGGCGGTATTGAAGGAGACGTTCGATCCGGACACGAAGACGACCCGGGAGCTCATCGCCTACCCGCTGCTGCCATCACCGGATGGCGCGTATCTAGAGGCGCATGTCGGGAGCTCGGACCTTCCCCGGGAGGTGACGGCGAAAGTACGATTCGAGCGAGATGGAGAGTTCGAGCGTTTCGACTTCATCTTCGCGGACCTGTCTCTCGACGTCGCGACTCCTGCGACCGCCACGGAGGCGGCGACGGGTGAGCTCGTCGTTCCCGGAACGGCGACAGGGATCGTGGCGGCGATCGTCGAGCGAAGCGTCTCGGTTCGGGAGCTCGTGACCGGCGGCGCCCTGGGTGAGATCTACCTTCCCGCGCTCGAAGCCAAAGACCTCGCTGTTGCGCTCGAGCGCCATATCGGCACGCGATCCGTCGCCGATCAGAAGACCCTCACCTGGGCGCTCAAACAGCTCGTCCGCTCAGCGTGGCTCCTCGACGACTACGGGGATCTTGGAAATCGCGAGAAAGTCTACGAAGCCCACGACATGTTCACCGAGGCGGTCGAGCAGCTGCAGGGCCTGTATCCATGAGACGGCACACGCTGATCCTATTCCTTGCCCTGGGTGTTTCGGCGCCCGCGCTCGCGCACAAACCGACGGTGACCACGTTCACCTACCACAAGGACATCTACCCGATATTCGCCAGTAAGTGCGGCTCCTGTCACCAAACGGGTGGCGTCGCGCCGATGTCGCTGCTCACCTATCGAGAAGCCTTTCCGTGGGCGGTATCGATCAAGAATGAAGTGCTACATCTCGCGATGCCCCCGTGGTTCGCAGACGATCGCTATGGCTTGTTCAAACATGAAGGCGGCCTGAGCGCCGAGGAGATGGACACCATCGTCGACTGGTGTCTTGGAGGTAGTCCCGAGGGTGACGCTTCCGATCGCGTCGAGCTCGCGGAGACGTCGAGCGAAGCTCTGGGCGAGCCGGATATGGTCCTGGAGATGCCGATGGCGGTGCTGCTAGACGCCGGTACTTCCGAGTCGGTCGAAGAGGTCGTGATCCAGACGGCGCATGGAACCGATGCCTTCATCCGCGCGATTGGGTTTCTTCCCGGCGCCAAGAACGTCGTACGTGGGATGACTGTCGCGATCGAGGGGGCCGACGTCCCCATGGCTTCCTGGGTGCCGGGCCAACCCGTCGCGGTGGCTCCGGCGGGGCGTGGGCACCGGCTGCCGTCCGGAGCCACTCTCACGCTGCGTATCCACTACAAGAAGACGTGGCTCGATGACGGCTCGCCGGTCGAGGACCAAAGCGCGCTCGCGCTCTACCTCGAAGAGACCGCGAAGGCGATCGAGACCGTGGCGGTGAGCGCGGGTGCGACCCACGACGTCGATGTCGATACGGAGCTCCTCGCACTTCTGCCGCGTCTGGACGCATCGGCGGAGTCGCTGGAAGCGGCGCTCGTGCGGGCCGACGGGTCGCGGGAGCCGATTTTGCGCCTCTATCAACCGAGTGCGGAATGGCCGCGGAAGTACTGGCTGCAGCAGCCTCTGCTCCTGCCGGCGGGGAGCCACATCGAAGTGCGTGCTCTCTCGCCCGGCGACGGCGCTCCGGCCATCCTCCTCGACCTCGCGTCGGAGTAATGCCGCCCGGACTACCGCGCCTGGTGGCGGATCACCTCGCCTGGGGTGGCGCTGGTCATCTCTGCGTGGGCGATCACGGGCTCGCCGGACACCAACACGAAGTCGATACCCACCGAATAGGACAACGGTTCCGTGAACGTGGCGGTGTCGCGGATCTTTTCCGGGTCGAACACGAGGATGTCGGCTTTCATACCGGTGGCGATCGTCCCACGCTCCGAGAGCCGTAGAATCGACGCCGGCAGCGACGTCAATTTCCGGATCGCCTCTTCGAGCTCGATGACGTTGTCTTCGCGCACATATTTCGCGATGACCCGCGGAAAGGCGCCGAACGCGCGAGGATGGGCACTCGCGACGCTCTCCGGGTTCGTCGGAGACGCGTCGTTGTCGAAGGTCATGAAGGGGGCACGCATCGCGAGGTGTTTTTGTTCCTCGTTCATGCTCTTGGGGCTGACGCCGCAGCCGCCCTCGTGCACGAGATCGAAGAAAGCATCCCAGGCGTCGACGCCTCGGCTGTCCGCTGCTTCCTGGATCGACAGACCGACGAGTTGCGCGTCAGAGCGCTCGCCGACGCGGGTGATCAACACATTGTTCCAGTCGCGGCCGACGTGGCGGTACCAGTTCTCCCAGTCCGTCGTCGTCTCGACTTCCTCGCGGAGCCGCGCCCGGACGGCCGGATCCGTCAGCGTCTCGACGAAGACGTCCGCGCCTTTCGCATAGTGTCGCGGGTGGAGGAACGACCCGAGTCCGATTCCGTTGCGAATATACGGATACACGTCGGCGGTGACATCCGCGCCGGAGGCGATCGCGTCGCTCAGCTTGTCGAGCGCTTTTTGCATCAGCGGCCAGTTCTCTTCTCCTGCCGCCTTCAAGTGATAGATGTGAACCGGGATGTCCGCGCCTCGTCCCACTTCGAGGGCCTCGTCGATCGCCTCGAGCAGTTGTCCGCTCTCGTTTCGCATATGAGAGAAGTACACGCCTCCGCCCGCGGCCGCGGCTTTGGCGAGCTCGACGATCTCGGGCGTCTTGGCATAGATACCGGGGGGATAGATGAGAGAGGTCGAAAGGCCGACGGCACCGTCTTCCATGGCCTGTGTTACGAGCGATTTCATGCGCTCGAGCTGAGGCACGTCCGGCGTAACGTCCTCATCACCTAGGACGATGCGACGGACTTGGGCGGCGCCGACGTTGTGGATGACGTTGAGTCCCACGCCGCGCTCTTCGAGGATCCTGAAATACTCGGCGAAGCTCTCCCACTGCGGCACGCCTTCGAGTCCGAGCGCCGCGAAGGTCTCATCGTTCTGAGGGGCGATGGAGCTACCCTCGCCGGCCATCATGGTCGTGATGCCTTGCCGCAGCTTGCTTTCTGCGCTCTGCGGGTCGACGAGGAGCGGCAAGGTGCTGCCACCCATCATATCGACGAAGCCGGGCGTGACGACCCGTCCCGAAGCATCGATGACGCTATCCGCTTCCGCCTCCGCGAGTTGCCCCACGGCTTCGACGCGCCCGTTGACGATGCCGACGTCCGCACGACGCCTAAGCGCCCCCGTCCCGTCGATCACGTCTCCGGAAACGATGAGTACGTCGTAGTGTGCCGGTGGTGCGCATGCACCGAGGACTGCCGCGAGCGTGAAGCCGATAAACGCGCGCATGACGACCTCCAATCGAGATGAAATTTATGGGACGAGATATCCGAGCCAGGCCATTCCGTAGAGCACGAGCGCAGCGTAGGCGCCGCTGATGAGGTCGTCCAACACGATGCCCCACGGCCCGTGCATGTTCTGGTCGATCTGTCGTGCCGGCGGGATCTTGATGATGTCGAAGACACGGAAGAGCAAGAAGCCCCATAGAGCCACGGAGAAGAGCGGGCCGCCTCGGAACAGGATCGGCACGACGAGGTAGCCCGCGACCTCATCGAGCACGAAGTTGCCCGGGTCTTCGTCTTTCCAGTAGGCAACCGCCCACGGCGTCAGCACATGGTTGGCGACGATCACGGCCGCCAAGCCCACGACGAGCGCGGGCCATTGCCACGTCGATGGAAAGTAGAGCGCCACGACGATGTGGTAGGCGACGCCGACGAGAGCGCCGAAGCTTCCGGGAGCGATGGGGGCGAGTCCGAGCCCGAACGCGCTACCGATGACGAGGTTTATCCGTTCTTGAGTCTTTGACACGCTACCAGACCTCTCCGGCGACGCGCAGGTAGTTTTCGCCGAGGATCTTTCCGATCTGAGCGTCGTCATATCCCCGGGCGCTCAACCGCGCGATGAGATGGGTGACTTCGGCGTAGTCCGAAAATCCGTTCAGGTTTCTAAGAGGCGAGCGTTGATCCGCAGTCACTTTCTCTCCGTATTCCGCGAATGGGTTGCCGTAGTCCGGGCCTTCCCAGGGATCGTCGTCGTGAGGCGGATAGCTTCCGAGCGACATATCGGTACCGATGCCGATGTGATCCGCGCTTCCGGTGAGCTCGGCCACGTGATCGATCATGTCGATGAAGTCATCGACCGTCGGCTGGTGATCGGTATCGGGTTTCATGACGAGCGGACCCCATGGTGCCAAGCACAGCACACCGTCGCGATCGGCGCAGGCTTTGATTTGCTCGTCATCAATGTTCCGCGGATTCGGTGAGAGCGCGCTCGGGTTGGAGTGGCTGAAAATGATGGGGTGCTCGCTACGCTCGATGATCTGAAGCGTCGAGCGTTTACCCGTATGGGTACCATCGAGCAAGATGCCGACCCGGTTGCATTCGTCGACGACGCAAGCGCCGAGCTTGGTAAGGCCGCTCTCCGTTTGGTCCAAGCATCCGTCCGCGAGCTGGTTGGTCGCGTTGTAAGCGAAGAGCAGCTGGCGTAGCCCAATACGCTTCAGGGCCTCCACCCGGTGGAGCTCGCGGCCGACCCAGTCCGCCCCCTGGGCCGCGATGATGAATGCGGCCGTCCCCGATTTCTTGGCTAGCCTGATGTCGTCGGCAGATAGCGCCACCGAGAGCGCGTCGTAGGTGCGCGCGTAGCGATGCCACGCCATCGCGTCCTTGACGGCTTCATCGAAGCTCGCTTGCGGCCGCCACGCGGTGACGGCGTAGGCGGTTGCCCCGTGACGGTGCGCATTGTTGAAATCCGCGTCGGGCCAGATCTGATTCGTGGCGTCGATGAAAATGTAAGGATGATCGGAGCTCACGATGGAGTGAAACCCGCCGTTCTTACGGGTGGAGTGGTCAGTCATGAGGGCGAACGATAGCACGGCATTGGTCTCGCCCGCCGTCAGAAGCGGATCGACAGCGTCGCGAAGAACCGGCCCGGGTCTTCCCCTAGCACGCGATCGAGGTTGAAGCCGTAGCCGAGACGGAAAGGGACGTTCCCGAGGGGCAGAAACCATTGAAGCTCGGGACCGGCGTCGTAGCGAAGCGTGGGTAGCGGCGGGCCTTCGAAATCGGTCGCGAAGACGTTTCCGACATCGAAGAAGCCGCCGACGTGCAGACGTGGATGCAGAGCGAAGCGGTACTCGGCGCTTGCGAAGACGAGGCGATCGCCCCCCACGGTGACGTCACCCGAACGTGGACCCACGCCTCGGATCGCGAAGCCGCGCATGTCGTTCTCGCTTCCGAGAAACAGACGCTCGAATCGAGGAAGCCCGGTCGTCGGAGTCTCGCCGAACGGCCACACCGCTTCGAGTCGCCCGGAGAGCGTGACGATGTGTCGGGTCTCGAACGAGAATAGCTGGCTCAGTCGTGTGCTGGCGCGAAACGCGTCGACGTCTCCGGTGACGATCTCGGCTTCGGCCCGAAATGCCCGTCCACGCCGCGCGAGGAAGGGCGCGTTGCGATCGTCGTACACGATCGAGGAGTTCAATCTCAAGGTGCGAAAGGTTTGTCCGAGAAACGGGGTCAAGAAGGGAACGTCGTCGTCGAGTTGGGAGTCGAGCCTGAAGCGAGCTCCCTCGACGCCGGCGAGAAACTGAACCTTGCTGCCTTGGGGACCGCCCACCCGCGCGGCGAAAGACATGGAGTCCTCCGACGTTTGATCGGGAAACAGCAAATCCGTACGGGCGAAGTCGAACATGAGGAACAGGCGGCGACCGATTGTGGACGGGTCCCGATAACCGAATGCGATGTTCTGAAACCGATTGCCGAGGTCCCCGTCGAACCTCCACACGTCGCCGCGCCCCAAGAGGCTCCGGACGATGAACTGCCCGTTCGCGGAGCCTCCCTGGACTCCGTTGACGCCGCCCCCGACCAAGTACTCGAAGCGGTCGACCTCTCGTATTCGATATGTCACGTCAGCGTGGCCCGGTCGGCTCGTGAAGTCGACTTCCGGAACTGCATCGCTGACGCTTTCGAGTCGCGAGACCGCGATGACTCCGGATTCGAGCTTTGTCTGGTCGAATAGCTCCGTTTCCGTGAGGTTGAGGTGCTGACGCAGATCGCGGTCTCGATGCCGCGTGTTCCCGCGAAAGCCGATGCGGCCGACGTGGTAGAGCGTTCCCTCGTTGACGCGGAGGGACACCGCGAGCGAGCCGGGCGCGATGACGTTCTGCTCACGGATCACGGTGACGGCGGGGTGGCCGCGTGCCCGGTAGAAGCGCTCCATGCGCGCGACGACGGCATCGATCGCGATCTCATCGAAGGTCTCACCCGTTCCGGGTAGCCAAGCACGGACGTCCTCGCTCGATAGCAACGGGCCCGGCTCCACATCGAGCGCGTCGAGACGATAGGGACGGCCTTCGCGGATCGGGATGATCAGCGAGTCGCCGGAGGCGACTGGGCCGACCCGCACGTCTACGAAGCCGTGTCTTCGATAGAGGGCTCGGATCGCTTCGAGGTCGTCCTCCAAAACAGACTCGCTGAACCGATCCCGTTTCGTTGCCCAGGTCGTCCAGCCGCTACCGCGCAAGTGCATGACCGAGCGGATCTGTTTGTCGCTCAACGCTTCGTTTCCACGGAAGAAGATGCTCTCGAGCTTGGGTCTTTCGACGCGCTCGACGATGAGGAGCAGGTCCACCCCGGTCGCGGCAGGGCTCACCTCGGCGCGGACCTCGAAATCCGTGCCGAGCAACGCTTCGGCCGTCCGCTCTGCCCGGTGTCGCTCGTCCTCTCCGAATGGGCGGTTCCTCCGAAGCTCGAGGACGACGACGAGGTCATTCACGGGCAGTTGGTCGCCCTCGAACCGGTAGGCAGCCAGGAGAGGCTTTTCGGAGACGTGAATGACCAGCGTGCCGTCTTCCCGCTCGAAGCGGAGGTCTTCGAACAGGCCCGACGCCCAGAGTCGTCGGAATGCAGCGGTTAGATCATCGTCGTCCTCAATCGAAGCGTATTCGAGGATTGTCTCGGTGCTCGTATGGCGATTGCCCTCGACGCGTAGCTCACTGACGGACTGTAGGCTGAGAACGAGCCCAAGCCAGAGACTCAAAAGCGATCCAGCCGGAAGGGATCCAGTGGGACGGACGGTGCTTGCTCGTTGGCGATCTCGGCGACGAGCTTGCCGGTGATGGGAGACTGCGTGAATCCGAGCATGGCGTGTCCGGTAGCGACGATGAGGCCAGGAAAGCGTCCGGAGCGAGCGATGACCGGCAAGCCGTCGGGCGTTACGGGGCGGAGCCCGCTCCAGGCAACTTCCTCCACCATCGGAGGGGGCGAGCGCAGGATCTCCGTGCCTCCGCGGATCACGGCGTCATAACGAGAGGCGTCGATCGCGTCGTCGAATCCGGCAAGCTCGAGCGTCCCGCCGAACCGCAGCCTCTCTCCGAGAGGTGTCACGATCACCCGACGTTCTTTGACGAGGATCGGGCGCACGGGCGCTCCGTCATAGGTATTGATTGTTGCGCTGTAGCCTTTCGCCGGCTGTAGCGGGATCGAGACTCCCAATGGGCGAGCGAGACCGGCCGACCATGACCCGGCCGCGAGGACGACGAGGTCGCTTTCGAGTTTCTCGTCGGGGCCTTCGAGCTCTACCCCGCGCACCGTTCCTGCTTCCGTCCAGATCCGGGTCACCGGCCGCCCCGTCAGGACACGAACACCGCGGCTCGCCGCCGTCGCCGCCAGGGAACGCACGTAATCGTAGCTGTAGCCGTGGGCTTCACCTTCGGTAAAGAGACCTCCCCGAATGCTCGGCGACAACGCCGGCTCGAGCGTCAGCGCGTCGTCGCGGCTCAAAGTCGTCGACGTGAAACCGGACGCGCTCAAAGTGGCCTGGGCACGTCGGCCGTATTCGATACCGGCGTCGGACAGGAAGACTTCGACGAGCCCCTTCTTCTCGAAGAAGAACTCGGCGTCCCCGCATGCCACGAGCTCCGAGTAGAGGTCGAGGCTCGCGCGACTCAAGCTCAGGAGTGCCGAGAAGCCTTTTTCGGCGGCGTCGCGGTTGCAATAGCGCCGGAACTGCCAGAAGAAGCGTAGGAGGTCGAGGTCCAGCCGAGGTCGGATGAAGAACGGGCTTTCTTTCTGGAACATCCAGCGGAGCGCTTGCGGGATCACGCCCGGCGCCGGTATCGGGTCCGAGTGGCTAGGGACGACGAGGCATGAATTGCCGAACGAGCACGCGCGCCCGAGCTCGCCTTGGTCGATCAGGCTCACGTCCCAACCGGAGCGCTCCAGATAGTAGGCGGAGGCAACTCCGATGCCGCCTCCTCCGATGACGGTCGCGCTCGGCATGGGTCAGATCATCGGGTGGCCGTCGTCGGGAGTCTCGAGTTTGGGATCTAGACGCAATGCTTCGTCGCGGGCACGAGCCGCGCGTTCCGCGTCCCCTCGTCGCTCGAGCGCGATGCTTTGATTGTAGTGAAAGACCGCGCGCTCGGGGTCGAGCTCGATAGCTCGACCGTAGGCATCGATGGCTTCGTCGTACTCGCCCCGGTACCAGCGGACCGTTCCGAGACTGTCGAAGATGTGGGGTGCATCGGGTGACATCTCGAGCGCGGTTTGCACGGCTTCGAGCGCAGCTTCACCTTCTCCTGCCCGCGCGAGCACGAGTGAGAGTCGGTTGAAGCCCTCGGACGAGTCCGGGTCGAGCTCGATCGCCTTGTTCATGGCGCTCGTCGCGGCGTCGAAATCGCCTGCGTCGAAGTGCGCCATTCCCATCTCCGCGTGCAGAAACGACGACTCGGGCTCCCAGATCAACGCTTCTTCGAGCTCCGCGAGAGCCTCGTCATAGCGAGAGAGCTCTCGTAGCGATTGGCTCAAGAGGGCGCGGTTGAACATATCGCGAGGTGCGAGCTGGACGGCGATGCGAAGCTCCTGATGGGCGGCCTCGTAGTCGTGACTGAAGAACAAAGACCGCGCGAGCACCCGCTGGGCTTGCTCCGATTGCGGATCGAGCTCGACCGCGTGCCGGGCGACACGGACGGCGTCGTCGTAGCGCCCATCTTCGGCATAGAGGGAGCTCAACAGCTCGTGTGCTTGCGTCAGATCGGGCTCGAGCTCGACGGCGCGCTCCGCGTGGGAGATCGCAGCCGTCATGTCCTCCGAGTCGAGCTCCATGATGGCGTTGGTGATAGAGACACGAGCGTTGTCCTCGGCCATCCGCTTCGCCATGGGCGCTGCCAACGCGAGGGAGAGGGCGACCGCTACCGCTGAAACGGCGAAGTAGCGACGGAAGTGCAAGGCCGCGCCCAAGACGGCCCCGGTGAGGAGTCCTCCCACGTGTCCGGCGTTGTCGATCCCCTCGAAGCTCGCTCCGATGACCAGGTTGGCGCCCACGAATACCATGAGGCTCGGCAAGAGCACGCGTCGCGCCTGGTCCGGAATCGTCACCCCACCGAGGTAGACGAAGACGCCGAGAGCGCCGGCGATCCCGAACACGACGCCTGAAGCGCCCGCGCTCACGACATAGGGGTGCCACACCATGCTCACGAGACTGCTGCCGATGGCGGTGAGCAGGTAGATGGTTGCGTAGACCCGCGATCCGAACCATCGCTCCGCGATGCTCCCGAGAATCCAGATGGACCACATATTCATTAGAAGGTGCAACGCTCCGTAATGAATGAACGCGGCGGCGAGCAATCGCCACCACTCTCCTTGCACGGTGAGGGCGCCGAAGTTCGCGCCGAAAGGCAGCACTTGAGCGGCGTGCGGGGATAGTGCCGAGACGCCTTTACTCACCATGACGAGGTAGTAAGCCACGTTCATCGCGACCGCCATGGGGGTCACGATGAAGCGTTTCGGAGAGGCTGCATCCATCGGCCTATCTTAGCTTGATGCCGGCCGCCCGGGCTTTGTGGTATAGAAACTCATGACCTTCTTGCGCTCTGTCTCTACCGTCGTGCTCGTCGTGTGTCTTTGTTCGCCGCTATTCGGGCAGGAGAAACGTCCCGTCTCTTTCGAGGACATTCTCGACATGAAATCGGTCGCCGCACCATCGATCTCACCGGACGGCGCTTTCGTGGTGTTCGCCATGACCGCATGGGAAGACGGAGACGACGAGAAGATGAGCTCCGTCAGTCATGTCTTTCGAGTCGGAGTCGATAGCGGCGTCATGACGCAGCTGACTTACGGGGAAAAAGGCGAGACGTCCCCAAGGTGGTCACCCGACGGGAAGTGGGTGAGCTTTCTCGCGAACCGGGGTGAGGGCGAGCACGCGAAGCGACAGATCTGGTTGTTGCGGGCCGCCGGCGGCGAGGCGATCTCGTTGACCGAGACGAAGGAGAATGTTGCCGACTATCGTTGGTCTCCCGACGGCGCGCGGATCGCGTTCATCGTGCAAGACGCTCTGACGGATACGGACGACGCCAAGAAAAAGCGGAACGACGACCCGCTCGTTTATGAGGACGACGATCGCATGAATCATCTCTGGACGATCGATGTCGCGTCGGGCGCGACCGAACGATGGACCGAAGGATCAGGCTTCACGGTCAAAGGGCGTCCGAGCTGGTCACCTGACGGTACGCGCCTCGTATTCACCGCCGCTCCGAAGAAGTGGCTGCGAGACGGACGCAACGACCTCTACATCGTTGCCCTCGACGACGGAGCGATCACGAAGATTACCGATAACCCGGGGCCGGACCAATCGCCCGCATGGGCTCCCGACGGCGGCCACATCGCATTCGTGTCGACGCCGAATGATAGCGAGCCGTTACCGGACGGGACGAGGGTGCGACCGCTCGTGAACGCACGTTTGATGCTCTATGACGTTCATGAGAAAGAGATCGAGGATCTGAGCGGTGGTCTCGACCGGATTCCGGGAAACCCCGTATGGACCGCGGATGGCGCGAGGATCCTTGTCACCGTCGGCGACCGCGCTTACCGTGAGATTTACGGCTACGACGTTGCCGCGCGCGAATACCGCAAGCTGACGAAGGACACTTTCACGAGCTTCGGCTCTCTGACCGCCGACGGAAGCAGAGTGGCGTTTACCCGAGAGTCGGCGTCCGAACCGGCTGAAGTCTTCGTGGCCGATGCGAGCTTCGAGAATCCACGGAAGCTGACGACGCTCCACCCTCAGGTCTCGGCGCTTGCGTTAGGGGAGTCGGAGGTCGTGACGTGGAGCAGCACCGATGGGCTCGAGGTCGAAGGCATTCTTCTCAAACCCGTTGGCTACCGTGCGGGCGAGAAGGTCCCGTTGATGGTCGTGGCCCATGGCGGCCCGACGGGAGCCCATCACGATTACTTTCGAGTTCGCTACGGAGATGGAGGACAGCATTGGGCCGGCGAGGGGTGGGCGGTTTTGTACCCGAACCCTCGCGGCAGCACGAACTACGGCGAGTCGTTCATGCGCGGAAATCTTGGCGACTGGGGCGGTGGTGACTATCAAGACATCATGACCGGTGTCGACGCGCTCATCGAGCGCGGGATCGCGGACCCGGAGAAGTTGGCGTTTCAAGGGTGGAGCTATGGCGGCTACATGACGTGCTGGACGGTGTCTCAGACGACTCGTTTCAAAGCGGCGATGATCGGCGCCGGACTCACGAACCTCGTTAGCATGTATGGCACCAACGACATTCCGAGCTACCTGGGGACGTTCTTCAACGGTACGCTTTCTCCGGAGACGGAGAACCTCTATCGTGAGCGATCCGGCTTGACCTATGCGGACGACGTGACCACCCCGACGCTGATTCTGCACGGCGGGAACGACCAGCGCGTGCCCATCGGCCAGCCGATGGAGTTCTTCCGGGCGCTCTCGGACCGGGGTGTACCGGTGGAGCTCGTCTTCTATCCGCGGGAAGGCCATGGCCTCCGGGAGTACTACCACAGGCTCGATCGGATGAAACGCCAGTTCGACTGGATGACGAAACACACACTCGGTGCGACGACCGATTCGAACTAGACCCCTGACATGCGACTCGCCGCGG